>Ga0079301_1000295_pt1 | contig 24133 bp, 17 predicted proteins | sample Wag4_2014_7_11_3_FD_74797 | JGI IMG/M metagenome (GOLD analysis project Ga0079301, IMG submission 74797) | Fresh water mixed with fracking chemicals microbial communities from Ohio, USA - Utica-2 Time Series FC 2014_7_11 | ecosystem: Engineered > Industrial production > Chemical products > Input... | reverse complement strand
CCAGGGCATAGATCGGGTTGAAGGAAGTTGAGAGTTGTTCCGCAAAGACAAAAAGAAACAGCGGCAGACGACCCGATGCGGCGCCCATCCCCAGTCCATCCTGCGCAGAGGCAACGCCGAAGCGCAGCCGCTGCCGAACGCCATCAAGCACCGCAGCGGCGCGCGCTGTGGCATCGCTTTGCGTCGCCATCCAAGTCAGCCTGTCCCAGCGATCATTCATGCGGCGCACGAGCACATTCAGGTGGCGCACGACCCGTCCGGCCTCTGACACGATGTCGTCCTGCGCGCGCAGCGTCCAGTCGCCTGCAGCCAGCCGCGCCTGCAGCCGCAGGACCAATGCGACTGGAGAGGAAACGGTGCGGAACAGCGAGAAGCGCAGGAACTCCGAAGTTGCCAGCAGCACCACGAGCAACACGATCAGTACATCCCAGCGCATGTCGTTCAGCACAGTATCGAGCCGTTCGCGGGAAATACCCACATGCAGCCAACCCACGATGCGCCCGCCTTCGAAAATCGGCAGTGCCGCATCGTAGCTGCCACCAAGTTGGCGAATCAGTGCCCCAGCCCGTTCTGGTGCCGTGGTGCCAGCGGGAAGGCCGTGGAAACGTGCCGCTCCGTCCCCGGCGCTGGCGATGCGCTGCCCCCCTGCATCAGCCAGCAGCACATAGGACAGGCCCGGCTGCGCAACGAGCAGACTGGCGAGATACTCATCCAACCCGGGCAAACTGTCGAAGGGTACACCGAGTTCGACGGCGCGTTGCAGGGTACGCGCGCCAATACCGCCCACGACCGAGGCTTCGCGCTCCAGCTCCGGGCGCAATTCTGCCTCGAAGCTCCGCAGCGCAGTGTTTGAGACAAAGGCGACTGCCATAGTCAGCAGCAGCACGGCCACAACAACGACGCGGGCAATAAGGTGGCGATCCGACGTCATGCTGTGGTGATCTCCCGGCGTTCCAGCGCCTGATCCGGTAATTGGATCGCGATGTATTCAAGCTGCGCTTCGGCTTCGGTCAGCAGCACATCGGTGGCGGTAATCGCGACCTGCAATTCGGCGGTGAGCTCGCGCCTTGGCGCGCCTGGTTGCATCGCCTCCTCCATCGCCGCAAACCAGCGGCGCGTTTGCCGCGTCACCAGATGCAAAGCCAGCGCAGCGACGGGAACGCAAATGCCAACCGCCAGCATGATGGAATGAACCATCGCGAGCATCACTGCCCCCAAGCGTTCATTGACCGCCAAGCGCTCGTAGCGCAGCAGGATGGCGCCCTCTGGAACACCGTAGCTGTTGATGATTGGCGTACCGATGCCGTAATGCGAACCCTCGCGGAAGCGCCAGGGTGCCGCCAGCCCCGATGCCACCAACTGTTCCTGCCTTAGTGTGCGGCCAATATTCTGCCTATCCGTATCGAATAATATGCGGTTACCGGAATCGGAAATGGTCAGGCCGGCGATCAGCTTCTCCGCCTCGCGCGAACGTTCCAGCAGCGCCTGCGCACCCGGTACACCGCCAAGTTGCACGCCAAGCGCCAGGCTGTTTTCGAGCGTATTGCCCAGCTCCTCAGAGAATATCTGAAGCACGCGCGCCTGCTGGTCCAGCAGGACCCTTTCGAATTTCAGGTAATTCAGCCCCACCACCAAGCCGCAACCCAGCATCAGCATGGTCGCCACCAGGCTGGTCACACGCGTGGTGAAGGAGAGTTCCCTGATCATGCTAGGGGTTATCCGGTGGTCCGACGTATTGGCCACTGAGCGGCGCAAAAGCCTCCTGCAGGACCTCGGCGTAGTCCAACGCGGTGGCAATCGGCACTGACAGGGCCATAAAATCCGCAGCAGTGGGGAAGCGGAAATAGGCGCCGCCTGCCTGCTGCGGCACGCTGGCCGGCTGCCCGCCGTGCGCTAGGGTGGTGGCTACGTCTGCGGCGATGGCAACACCGCTGCGATACAGCCCGGCAGTATGCCACATCAGAGACCGCGAAGGATTGAAGGGCACGCGCGCCATGCCCAGAATCGCGCCCGTATCGATACCCCGGTCCACCAGATGAACGGTGCAGCCCAGCTCAGGCTCGCCCCGCAGTACCTGCCAGAAAGGCGCGAACAAGCCACGATAGCCGGGCAGAGCGCCAGGATGCACATTGATGATCCCGCGCGGCACCGCATCGATCACGCACTGGGGGAAGATGAGGCTGAAGCGGACCGAGATGACAATGTCCGGCCGAAATTCCAGCAGAGACGCAGCGCCACCATCAACCCGCATGTCATGCAAGGCCGTCCATGCGTCAGGATGCGGCAGACCCGGCGGTGGCGGTCCCATTGCCGCCAGCGTGTCCATGGGAACGTCACGCTCCAGCAGCTTCATCAACCGCAGAGCATGAACCTCATCCTCGTTCTGTCGGGTCTTGACGCTACAAAAGAAGCGAAGTTCTGCGGATCCTAGCTTCGCGGACAAAGAGCGTGCAGCGAGAAGGCCATAGATGTCTCGCTTCGCACAGATCGCGATCCTCAAGGACGTATCTCCGAAGACAGTGCATATGCACTTGACCCGCAGCTCAATGATGGGGGCATGATCATCAAGATTCTCTCTCAAGTATTCGATACCATTCGGACCATCATATTACAAGTATTCTACTAGTAAAAAAGTAATTACAGTTTGGTTCTATCAAGAATTAATGCGACTTTGGCAGACAAGAACGGGCTTAAAGCGTGTCGCGTTCACATGGGTTCATGCAGCCCACTCTATATCATTGTTTTTAGAGCATCTTCACGCGTTTAGATGATTCCATCTGAACGCGATCTACGCCCGGCAAAAACACGGTAACGGCAGCAGAGATCAGCCCTGACAGTACCCGCCTCCTGTTCCTTTCGAACCTCCACCATCGGTTCATCGCTAAACCTGCTGCATTTCATGTGTCCGTCCCCTTGAGAAACAGACGCCCCCCAAAAACCGACGCCATTTCGGGCGGGCACATCAGAACGCTGAGTGGCATGATGACGCGACAGCTCCACATCAATTCACGGCAACCACAATGCTGGTCGCGTCATCCGGCGCGCCGGCGGCAAGTACGGCTGCTATCAAGGCATCGGCAGAGGCCTGCGCTTCGCCAGTCGCCAGGAGCTTGGCGATAACAGCACCAGACAGCGTCTTCGTTATGCCATCGCTACACAAAAGGAAACGATCCCCAGGGCGCAGCAGGCCATGTACAACTTCGGGTTCCAAGGGACCGCCACCGCCAATTGCCTGCAATAGGCTATGGCCATCCTGGGCAAGATGGTCCTGTGTCACTTGGGTGAATACACCACGGCGCTGTTGGTATAGTCGCGCGTCACCCGCCCAAATAGCAGTGTAATGGTCAGCCGCCATCAGAAGCACAATGAAGGCGGCGCCGGGCTTTCTACCAGTGTCGGAATCCAGCTTGTTCAATGCTTCATGCGACTGGCGCAAGCAACGCAAAACGGGCCGGGTCATCCCCGCAATTCCACCTTCAGGCTTAACCGCAAGCAATGCCCTTGAAACAAGACGGCTGGCCATTGCCCCACCGCCATGCCCCCCCATGCCGTCCACCACAGCCCAAAGCCCGCAATTCGGGGCGATCGCGACGGCGTCCTCCTGAATCTGCCGCCGAAGTCCGGCCTGGGTCGCGAACCCCGTCGTGAAGCTGAGTTCCCTGGAAGAATGCGCCCAGCGACCCAGCAGCGCGCCGATGCGCCCATTCAGCATCACAATGCCTCGGGGCAGCGCAGCCCATCAAACATGCCGAACGAGAAAGGGTTTGCCGGACTGCCCGCCCTCAAGGACAATACCATCCAGCGCCCCCCCAAATCGATCCGCAGGAGTGTCTCTTCAGGCTTTGTTGACGGCTGTCGCGTTGCGCGTGCGACTAGACGGTGTAAGGCCCAGGGCCCCCGATAATCAACAGAGGATATCTCGCCTGTTATGGGCGGGGCAAAAGTAAGCCTTACAGCTGGGCTAGCGGAAGGCCAATCAAATTGGCGCGGCGTGGTTGGGCCATGACGATATGATAGGATGCTCCCGTTCATCACCAGCAGCATTTCCAGCGCACGAACATCCAGTTCAACCGGCTCAATCTCAAACCTTCCACGTGGGCTTTCGGCCCCCGGGGGAAAAAGGGCTGTGCGCAGCAACTCCGCACGCTCAAGAAAAGCAAGCATGGCTGGCGATACGGCAAACGATGCCCCGCCGGTGCGGCGCAGCGTCCAGGGTGTGCTGGTCGTATTGATATGAGACTTCAAATGTTCTTCAAAGAAGGCATTCAATTGGCCGCCCGGGCCGAATAACGATGTCACATCGCTTAAAGCCGCCTCATCCATTGCTACCGGGTTGAACGGAAAACGATCAAGGAGCGCGCGGCAAAGCGGCAATAGACGGGACTGCCATGTCGTATTGGCTTGATCCGAAGCGGCAATACGCGCGATGTTTTGGGCACGCTGAACTGCCGGCTCCACTGCCCGGCGGATGGATGCCGGGCCACGTTGGAGCATGCCTTGCAGGCGAAGCATGGCCTGGTTACCGCCCGTGCCCTGCAGTGCAGCAAGCATCGCCCGTCCACTATCTGGTGCGAATGACGCTTGGAGCAGTTGTTCATACAATTCCCGGAAACCTGCCGTCAGACCTTCAAGTTCGGCCGGCTGCCCGTTAACGCCACGCACAAAGGCGTGTAGCACAGAAAAGCGGTCGTCCACCGGCTGCCCGGGCTGTTGTGGCAATGGAATAGCCGCTGCCAAACCGCGCGCCAAAGGCCCGGTCAGCTGCCCTGAAGGCAATGATACACTGCCAAGCCCCGCGGCCGCCGTGGCGCGCCCTGCGGCAGCCGCATCAGCCACAGCGGGCGTTGTGAGCGTCGTTTCACTTGCCGCCGCCAGGAGGAAAAGGCGGAGAGGTGATTGCGTCGTTGAAAGCGCGTTGAGCACATCCAGCGTCTGACCCACGGTGCTGAAGGGGAAAATCCCAATATCTGCCAGAAGCCCATCCCAAGCGCGGGCATAATCATCAAGGTAGAGTGCAAGAATATCCGCCTCGCTCCGGTCACGCCGTACGGCAGCAGTAGCCCCAAGGGAGCTTTCACCAAGCACCCAAGCGACGTCCATCGCTTCGCGCGCGGCCATCGGAATGAGCGTCTTCACCACATCATGAAAGGCAGCCGCTGTGTACATACCGGGCACGCCCTGGAGCAAGCCACGATTGGATCTTCTTGCAAGTACGCGTGCGCCCGCCGGTCCTGCATGATCAGCTACACGCCATTCCGGGAGAGCCTTCAATGAAGGGTGGCTCTGCAAGATCGCATAACCCATTTCAACCGATGACCAACCGCGCAATCGCGCCAAGCCGAGCTCAATTAACGAAGTATCCTCCGCAGCACCGGGCAGCGGCGCACCGGTGTTCAGAATCGCATCAACATGCCTGGCATGAGAAGCACGCCCAGCGGTCGAGGAGGGTCTGGGTAGATCTCGCAGTGCTGCCCCAATCCAAGCAGCATCAATGGGCCCTTGCCCAAGAATGACGCGATAGGCGCGCAACGCTGCGAAAACCTCGGCTGGTTCGGCTACGCGCACAATCGCCGAGGAAAGCTTGGCGTGAAGGTGCGCTACGAGATCGGGATATAAAAGCGCAGCAAGGCCCCTTCGATAGGCAGCTTCCGCAAGCTTGTCAGCTTCGTCCAGAGATTCCCCACCAATGCCGGTAAAACTCCTCTCATGCCGCTCGGCGGCCGTTCGGAGCGCATCAAGCACCTCAAGGCGTGCGTCATTTGAGTCGCCGGCCTTGATGCGCGTCAGACCCAACTCCACTTGCGCCACCGCCGCCTCAGCGGTCTTGAGATGATCGCGCCCTTGAATCCAGGTCAGGCTGAATGTTGCGCCAAGCGCGAGAGCCAGAGCGCCGGAGCCAGCAGCAAGGGCCAATCGACCCCGCTGGGCAAGGCGACGTTGGCGAGGGTCGAAACCTGCGAGCCCAGCCTCAGCCGGCAATATTTCGTCCAGCAGCCGGTGCATGAACAAACTGCCCCGCCGTTGGACGGGTTTGCTTTCTGTAGGCGGAAGCGGCGCCAAGCCAAATGCATCATCAAGTATCGGCGCGAGTGAATCTAATTCTTCTGTTGGGCCAGGAACGCTGGTGAACGAGAAACGGCGCAGATAAACTTGCGCCACTTGGCGGGATGGCTCCAGCAAGGCGGTCAGGAAGTCCACGACCGCTTCGGATTGGGCTGCGAATTGTGCGGGGAATTCAAGAATACGAACACGCCGCTCCGCATCCAATTCACGTTGAAGCAGCGCGGGTACTGCCGGCGTAAGACGCACGAGGATGCTGTGGAAATAGCTCCTCAACACGTCCTTCTCGAGGGACTGGTCGGGAATGGGTGGAATCGCCACACCAAGTTGTCCAGCGCGGGTAACGGCTGGCACTCCGGCGAAAAATTCGCTGAAGCCGCTGACTGTATCGGTGTGCGTAAAAATCAAATGGCAGGGTGGGCGGAAGCCAAAGCGAGCCTCAAGATCAGTAATTCTGTAGCGCAAGTTCCGCGCCAAGGCGGCGCGCTCAGTATCAGAGGCTCTGGCGATCGTCTCAAGGCTGACCGTGAGTAATATCCCGTTGATCGCCTGCGATGGGCGGCGCTGGCGCAGTAGCCCTAGAAGACCATGCCACTTCGCTTGATCACTGAGTGATAGAGGCGCACAATCCGCAAAATAACCCGGCGTATCAAGGAAGATTGCCTTCTCCGCGAGCCACACAGCGGCTTCCTCAGTGGCGACTCCACTGTCCGGCAGCATTCCAGCCCGGGCCTGCAGCGGAAAGGGAAGCCCGGATTGGGCGATCAGGGCTGTCTTGCCCGCGCCGGTTGGACCAAGCAAAAGAAACAGCGGAAGGTCAGAAGTACGCCCCCCCAGCAGCCGGTCAGTCGCGCGCAAACGCCGCGCTGTTGTGTCCGTCGCCGTGCGGCTGTCGATCTTTGCCGCGCGTTCGGCTGTGCGCGCGGCGCGCCGCGTGGCTGCCTGGGCTCGTACTATTCCATCGCGTTGGCCGTTGCGCACCAACAAAAGGTTCGCGCCACCCCAGCAAAGCGCCACAAACAATAGGGCGCCAAGCCGCACGGATGTGCTGGCCAGAGGATGTTCCTCCCCCATGCCAATCAGCGGCAAGCCAAACCAGAGTAGAAGTCCCAGCACGGAAGCGGCCAGAAGCGCAATCACCGGCGGTCGGCGCAGAACTTCGCCAATGCGGGTTGCCCCGCTCATCTTTCATCCCCGTGACGAAGCAGGGCTCTCAAATGGTGCCGGAGCGTTGCGGCATCCTCTGCCGGGACGGGCCAACCACCACTCTCCAACCAGCCCTTCAGGGTGGCGTCGTCGAGGATGCCAGGATCTATCCCGTGCTGACGCATCGCTTCTTCAACCGCCATCCCAAGCCTTGGCGCCAGAAGTTTTGCCAATGCCGAGCGGTAGGCAACACGCGCTGCGCGAGCAGCGAGGGCAGCATGATCAGTCACGACCATGGGCGCGGCACCCGCTGCAGCGTTAGCCTCCGCGAGACCATCCAGAACCGGAAGGATCGCATTTGGGTCCGGGTCGGCGATGACCGTCACACTGGTTGTGGCCAGATAGTCCGAGGCGAGCCCAATGGCTTCTTCCATCCTGACCAGAGCCGCGCCCTGATCCCGATGGTCAATTGCCAAAAGTGAAAGACCGCCCCCCAAAAGCGCGGCTGCGATGGCTACGGATGCCAGCACGCGTATCGCAAGCCTATACTTGGCCGGTTTGGCAAATCCAGCTTCCTGCGCCACAACACCCGACAAGACATCGCGTGCGAAGTCCACACGGGCGCGTCCGGCACCGGCGGTTGGGCTGGCGCTGAAGAAAATTCCCCTTAACCTTTCAGGTTCGCGCGGCAGTAGCCGATTTAGCAACCCAATGAGCGGGTTGCGTATCTGCGCGAAAGCCGGAGGGAAACCAAAAGCGTCTGCGCCTTGCGCGCCAATACCAGTGGCCTGCAGGCGGAAGATGGTCTGCGCCGTAAGCCGCGCCAATAATTCATCGAGAAGTTGCCCAGCTGGGGCTGGTTGCCCTGCGCCTGCCGACAACAACGCCCCATACGGGCGCTCTCGACTATCGCCCTCAAGCCCGGCCAAAAAGGTGCCATAACCAGGCAGTTGGTCGAGCTTTGTCACCATCAAGTAAATCGGCAAAGGACCGAAGGCGGCGCGGATTTCCTCGAGGCGTGCAGCGAGCGCAGCATCCGCCATCTCGCCGAGGCCTGTGGCGGATGCTTCGACAAAAAGCAAAATACCAGCCACTCGGCCTGCTGCGGCGCTGCGCAGTTGGCGCAAAACGCCACGCCAGACAAAACGCTCTACTTTTTCATCAAGGTCTTGTGAAATCAAAGTTCCGGAAATATCGGCGACTAGTGCCCCCTCACAGGACAACAGTTCAACCGGCGCGGAAGGCGCGCCCGACAACCTCATATCCCCGGTCCAGCGGCCAGATCCCGCTGCTGCGCGCAACCACGTGGTGGTACCCACATTGGATGGGCCAAAAGCGATATACCAAGGCTTCTGACTACCCCCACGAGCGGTCAGAAGACCCTCTGCCTGAGACAGCCTATCTTGCGCCAACCGCAATGGACCAGCAGCGGCACGGCGTATCGCAATGCGCGACTCATTGGTTGCTGGCCGACCTGCTGCATGGGTCGTTTCCCGATCCGTCTTCATCATTTTCAAGGTAAGCGACCTTCACGCGATAGAAGAACTTCAACGCGACGGTTACGCTGTCGTCCGGTAGGCGTATCGTTGGAGGCTATGGGCTGTTTATCACCACGCCCCTCCACCGACATACGCTCCTCTCCACCGATCGTGGGGGCCATGCGCTCAGCGACCATTTGTGCCCGCCGACGCGATAATTCGGCATTGTCAAGCGGACTCCTGGCAAGGATCGGCACATTGTCGCTGTGCCCGACGACAAGAATTTCGCCGGGCTCAACCGCCAAAGCAGCGCCGATCCTCTCGATCAATACAAGGGCTTCCTGCGGGGGCGCTGTCCGACCAGATGGCAGCATCAAATCGGGGGAACGGAAAATGATGTATGCCTCATTCTCAGTAATCTCCAGACGTCCTGCCGCGACGAAGTCCGCCAGCCTTTCGCGCAGTCTTTCAATTTGCGGCATGCGCTGTTCTGGGGTGAGCGTGGGCGCCGGGGAAGCTGGTGCCGCGGATGGGTGGATGATCAATGGTTGGCCAGGCGGTAATATCGTCTCTAGGCGCATGACGAGCCCGGCCGCAGTGGCGGAGAGCGAACGATCAGCCACGATCCAGCCAGTGACCAGCAGCAGGAGCGCGGCAATGGGGACTGCCCAGAGCCAGCGCGCAGGTTTGGTTGGCATGAAAGGGAGATCAAGCGGCCGAAGCGGTGGCGAAAGATCCAATTCAGGGTCACCACGCTGTGCCCGAATGAGGCGGAAAAGCTTATCACGCAACGCTGCGAGTTCAGTCGAGCCACGCGGCGCCACGCGATAGCGCCCTGCAAAGCCGATCGAAATGCAAATATGGCAAAGTTCCAGCACATCAATCCAGCGTACCGGATCGGTCATTGCGTTATCCAGGAACACAAAGAAACGTTCGCCGCCCCAGGTCTCCTGCTCGATGGTACTAACCAACCCGCGGGAGGCCCAATCACTCTGTGGGCCCTCTGCCGTGCTGAGCACCAAATCATCCAATGTGGCGCAGATCAGATAACGCAACACGCGCACCCGTTCCGGGGACACGCCGTCTTGCAGCGCATGGCCCTCCATATCGCGTACATACGTAACCGCGCGACTGCGCAATTCCTCGAGATCCGGATGCGTATGGCCCGCCGCCAATCGGGCTGCCATGGTCAAGAGTGGGGCAGCCAAGGCGCATATTGGGTTTAGCGCGCCAAGATCCCAAACGCTGCCTTCGGGGGATTCCAGCGATTGCCGTTGCTGTGTTGGGGCAGCACGCGATGGTACCATCCGTCTCTCAGGTTCAGGATCGGGCACGCGCACCGAGGCTGCGCTAATGGTCGCACCAGGCAGGATGCGGGTAGTCTTGTCGAGTTCGTTTGGCTCTTCGGTGAAAGGCGAGGGTTGTGACATGTTTTTCAGGGGCTCCTTATCGCCCAGAGTTCAACTTCGAGGTCGGTGAACTCCCCCGCCACGTGTAGCGCGACCGCACCAGAAACTCGCATGCGTGCCCAAAGCGGACTATCGGCCGCTAATTCGAAATAGGTTGCGTTACCGTAGAAAGGCAGTACGCGAGGCGCCGACGGCAGGGGCCGGAGGCCGATACCAGGAAGGGCTGAATTCACCAGATCGCGGATGATTTCTGTGGGGCCGACTTTAACCTGTGCGGGAAGTACGCGCGCAACTGTTGGCGCCGAGAAGGATGATCGCGCCACCAATACGAATTGTGCTTCACCAACCAGGGAGAGATCGGCAATCTGGCCGGTAAGGATGCCATATTTCCTTTCGGTCAAAGGTATGGCGACTGCCCGGCGATCCAGCACAGAAGTGAGCGATCGCCGCAAATCATCGATGACCGGACGGAAGCTCGCCTCTAGGTCGGTGTGCCGATAGGCTGGAAAAACTGCGTTACGGCGTGTGGGGGTGGTGAAGCTCGCGATCTCTCCGGCCAATTGCACCAACTCGGCGAAAAGGCGTTCTGGGTGCAGCCCGACAAATTCGGCAAGGTGAGTGAACAAGGCCGCCGCACGATTTAGCGCTGCAAGCAGCAAAAGATCAGTTACCTCAGCCCCACCCACAGCATCGTTGCCGGCAAGACGTCGGGCCAGTGCATTCGCACGATGCGTCACCAGCCCCAATGTATCAGTCACGACGCCAGCCAGCGTTGGATGGGCGCTACAATCCGTTGCAGCAGGCATAAAGGTCTCATCCAATAATACACCACCACCTGGGCGGACTTCCTTCACACGTGCGACGCCCAGGCAAACAAAGCCCGATAACTCATTCCCTTCCACCAGGAAGCGGAACTGCAGGCGCCCGATAGGGATATCGGCCGTTGATGGCGGCCCTTCGACTGCGTCCGAAACCTCAATGGTGTCGCGCACATATCGAGCCATGGTAGCGTTGCCCGCTGTCACCTCAATGCTGCCGGCTTGGGCAACCGGCAGCGCAAGATAAATTATCCTGTTCCGCGATCCCTCTGGCAGAAGTGTTGGGGCGGGGTTTGAATCCACATCTGGTATCGAAACAGGTGTGCCATCTTCCAAGATCGCATGGCAGCGCGTCAGTCCAAATTGCCCAAGTGCCAAAAGGCTACGATCCACCTCAAGCGCCGAGATCCCCCAGCCATGGGAACCAAGCGCAGCAGCGCGTTCACGCACCAAGCGGCGAAGGTAACGCTCTTGCTGTTGAAAATGATGTTGGCGGAGGAAAAGCCCCTCCGACCACACGATAGGAGTTGCAAGAGACATCAGTGTATCTTCCAGGTCATGGCATGCCTCGCCTGGCCATAGCCTGGGTGAACATGCGGGTAAGGGTATGAAACAGGCGGCGCCGATCGGTACCATCCTCGGCACGCAGAATTTCTGCAGCGGCCTTGGCGGTGGGTGCAGCCGCGATCGGATCGGCGGCAAGTTCGGAATCAAGAAGCGCGCAGGCCTGCGTCAGCGCCCAGACTTCTGCGACCAAAGAATCGTAGGCGGCCGAAAGGCTCGTCCCAGGTAAATTATGGCCGGTTAGACGTTCATCAAGCCAGTCATCAGGGATCGCCGCCGAGGCCGCAATCATTGGGCCGACTGCAGGCTGTGGGGGCACTTGGAATGATTCGCCGGCGAACGGTCGCAGCGACGAAGCGACATCCCAAGACGCTGACGTGGCGTTTGGCTGCGGGGGGCGAACTGAGGGCACAGCTTGCGCTTCAGATTCAGGCTGGTTCCTGATGATTGCGGCAAGGAAAGGGTCGTCGTCATGCGATGGCAGAACCAGCCGAACCATCAGTTCAACCGGACCAAGGTCGATCCGGTCGCCGGATGCAAGCCGCGCCGTCACGCCTTGCCCAAGCGGCTTTGCTGCATTGTTGAGTACAACGCCGTTGGTGCTCAGATCCGTGAGCTCATAGCCACCCATGGAAAAAGCGATTCGGCAGTGTAAGCGGGAAAGGATCCGGTCCGTCGCCACCTGCCAATCCGCTTCTTCACCGCGCCCAAGCGTGAGGGAGGTACCATCAATCTCGCGAACTTCGCCCCTACGCGGACCGCGCAGCACGGTGAACACTGCCTTCATGTGCTCTCTTCCACACGAAAGCTGAAGACACAGGTTGCATACTCGATAGTCGCGCGCTCATGAAGCCGCACCCGCCAGGGATAGCGGGCCTCATGCCCCAAGACCGTGATGGATTGCGGCGCTGCATGACCGCCCAACTGGCCAGACAGCAAAGGCAGCAGCAAGGCCGCAGGATCCCCACGATCTGCTGGCCGACCGGAATGACCGCCCACCCAATGTTCCGGCGGTGTCACGGCGCCGCTCCAATCAAAGGGGCAGGCAACGACGCCAACGCCACCAGACGTAAGTACGCGCCGTATTTCCGAAGCACCATCAGCGGGGTTGGGCAGACAATCGAGAATGTTCAATGCCGAAACAAGCGCGAATGTGGCGTCCTGAAAGGGCAGACCGGCTAGATTACAAATCCAGAAATCCACCAAATCAGCACCCGCCGGGCGATATGTTCGGGTGCGCACATCATAGAGTAACCCGATACGACGCAAAGGATATCGCACTTCGCCGCGTTCCAATATCCGGCGGCCGATACCAAGCAGCATTGGATTCACATCAATACCAAGCACCGTTCGGCCAAGCGTCTCCGCTAGCGCCACGCTTGTGCCCCCCGCCGCACAACCCGTGTCAAGCACCGGGCCATTGGGCAAGTCGCCAGGCACGAAGGATAGCCCGTGTTCAAGACAGCGTTGCGCCGATCCAGGCGTATACCCTGGTTCGATTTCGCCCCAGTGGTCTGCGCCGTAAGTCGACATCTGCTGAAGAAGACTTTCAAGCGCTGATCCAGGCCCCGATGCCTCGGCCAGGAGCGAGAGAATTGCGGGCTCAAGATCGTCACGCAACATGAGATAAAGCGACGTGTCGCGGAGGAAGGCGCGCAGGCCCGGTACCAGTATGGGCAGACCCGCCACAACCGGATACTCCGTCGCACAGGTTGCATCAGAACATCGCAACAGGCCATCCAGCAGGCGCTCCTTGCTCTGACGCTCAACCAATGCAACATGCAGACGCCGGTCGCCACGCCCCAACTGACGACAGGCGGGGCATACTGGCAAAAGTTCCTGAAAGTGACGGTCTCGCATTTTTTTGCTCAGCCACCGATCATGACAGTGGTGCACCCCGGGGGCATCACCTTACCTACTGGTGCAGGAATCGGCGCAACACAGCTGCTATGTGATGTAAGGTCATTCGTGCGCGCAGCTGGCAAATTGCCGATCAGTACTGTGCTCGAACCTTTTGCGATCATACCAGGCCCGGCAGGCAAACAGGATGGCAGCATGCAGGGGCCGCTGAGATCCGTTGCCCGTGCCGCCGGCAAGTTGCCGATCAGTACAGTCGGCATCCCCTTCACGATAACCAAGGGAAGCGCCGGATGGGGAACCGCTGTTGGAACCGGGCCCGCAGGGTGGATGGGGGCGTGACAATGGGGTGCGTCCTGCATGATCATGTCCCCCATTCGCGCAGCGAAGGTCATGCTCGCTCCCCCATAAATGTAGGCGGCAGCGCCAAGACGCGACGGCTCAATTCACTCAGCAACCGGCGCGCCAAGTCGTGCCAACCCATTTCAGCTGCCATTTCCTGCAGAACACCAATTCGGTGCCGTGAATCGGCATCGTCGGGCATTGAAAGCAATATCGTCCCAAGCCGCGTGAATAGATCATGCACGAGCGTTGATAGACCCGACAGCGCCTGATGGAAGGTCGCTGCATCCAGACGGCTGGCAAAGCGATGGATAAGCTGCAATTGCCGAAGCCGCGCCAGGGTTTCGCCAATGCCAGCCGGATCGGCGGATGCCGCCACCAATTCTTCTCCGGTGACATCCACCAGTGCTGTGATAGCGCCAATCAATTCTTTCAGAGCTTCTTCGCCAATTTGGGCGAGAGTGACCGCCGATTGTCCCTTACCCAAGGGAGGCTCCAAAAGGCGCCCCGCAAGGCCGATCAGATCTTCGCACCGCAACAGAAGGTTCAAGACATCGAAGCGAATAAGCGGATCGCGGGTGGCAACATAACGGTACATCAAGGACGCCGCCTTGCGTAGAACCCCAGCCACGGTCAAGGTTGATGATGCTTCCACCAGCCACCGCTCGCGCTCAGCACCAAGTGTATCAAGGCCGAAGCATAGCGCATCAAGATTCAGGAATGCAAAGGCAATTTCCTGAAGATCTGGGGCATCATCCGTCTCGGCCAAACGCCTGCCGAGTGCCTCACCAAATAGCAGGGCACGTGCCGCAAGATCCTGCGCCAGACTGATCATGGCCGCGTTCGCCTCCTGCCATTCAGGTAGGCCCCGCAAAAGAAGCTGCATCGCCTCCATCGTCTCGGCGCCGACCAGCCAGTCACCACCCTTATCACCAATCCGTTGTGGATTGGGCGCTGTCTCACTCAACCACATGGCCAAAGGATGGATACCCTCGGCCAATACTGCGGTCGCGGCAGCCGCGCACTCCGTCTGGGGAATACGGGCGATGATCGCCTGCAACCGCCCAAGACCAGTTGCCGTAATTTCTCCAACAAGATTTTCGGATAAGGCAGCCCGCAAATCGGCAGCGCGTGCCGGTTGTTCGGACACGGCGGGCCGCGCAGTGGAGACATACCGGATGGGCAATTCATTCGCTTCTATTTCACCGCTGAGCGCAAGAAGCGCTTCAGAAAATGCACGCGCATTGGGAAAGCGCGCATCCGGTTGTTTGATCATGGCACGCGCCAGGACCGCATCGAAGCAAGCCGCCTGGGGCAAATGCGCCGATGGAGGAAGGGGTTCCACATGACAAATACGATGTAGCACCTCAGCAACTGTGCCATCGAAAGGTCGGCAGCCAGTGACAGCTTGATAGAGCATAACACCCAGGGCAAAAAGATCAGAGCGGTGGTCGGCGCCGTCGCCGCGCAAGACTTCTGGCGCAACATAAGCGGGTGACCCCAGTATCTCACCAGCCATTGTCAACGCTGATCCATCAACCTTGGCGATGCCAAAATCCATCAGAACCGGTTCTGTCTTCGTCCCGCGCAGCATGACATTGGCAGGCTTCAGATCACGATGGACCACATGGCGGGAATGGGCATAAGCCAAGGCGTCCAGGAGATCGATACCAAGAAGGGCCACCTGCGCAGGTGGCATGGGTGTACGGCGCATGCGCCTATCCAGGGACTCCCCTGATATAAATTCAAATGCCAGCCATGGTAAGCCGTTACTTTCACCCACATCGTACAAGCGAGCGATCCGAGGGTGGTTCATGTCCCGCCCGATTGCTGCCTCACGATGGAAGCGCCGCAGCGTTGCTTCACGCTCATGATCTACCAGCAACTCCTCCCGCAGTGCCTTAATGGCGAAAGCTTTGCTCGTTGCCAGATCCTCCGCACGATAGACAACGCTGGTGGCCCCGCGGCCAAGAATACCCACGACCCGATAACGCCCGAACAGAGTACCTTCTGCTGCAAGCATTCGCGGCGCTATACCAAGCCCAAACGACGCCAAACGGGGAGCCCGTCAGAGAGCACCTCAGCTGTCTCGCGACGAAGAATTTCCATATTGTCTGAGTCTGTCGTGACGTCACGTCCGGCCTGCGTGAGACGAACGCCCCGCTTACAAAGCGCGCCCCACGCATGGGCCGATACGGCCTCCGCTTCTGCTGCCACACCAGCCAAGAGCGCTGAAAGCACCAGTCGATCAAATAAGCGGAAATGTACACCGCCGCCGATGGCTGGCGCAGCAACTGGGGTGACCCCAGCAGAGGCTAAAGGCATCTCGTTGAGCGCAATGAGGTTGAAGGCTCTTGCAGACTCCGATGATTGGTGCTCGTAAATCTCCGCCTGACCGGAGCCCACAAGCATCCCAGCGACCTCAACCGCACTTGTGCCCACTGCACCTGAAGCCGCCAAAAGGTCCGCGATCCGAGCAGGCCCATCCGCCAGGTGCTGAAAGATCCCTTCATAAGGCAATACGTCCAATTCGATCTGCCCGACCGGCACCTCAACCTTTCGGCTCGTGTGGTGCAGCGCGCGCAGAAGCAACAAAGGCAGGCGTCCAATGCGCGCCTCTCTCTCATCATGCGAAAGACGCCGCGGGCCACGAAGAAAGATGTCGCGTCGAAAACTGCGCGGCATGAAATAATCGCGCAACGTCTCCCGAGCAGCAGGTAGTGCTGCTTCAAGCACCGCATGCTGGGGGGGAAGCAGCGAAAGTTCCGGGAAATTCTCGAGTAGATTCGCCGATGCTGCATAGGATAGCTTTGCCTCGGCCACCTCTTTCGCCACGTCGGCGTGATATCGCGGCTGCCAATTAGCATTGAGATATTCATGCGCGAGGTAGGTGGTATTACCACGCGTGATCTCGTGCTCCAGCCTTTCAAGCACATCAGGCGCCGCTAGACACGGCGCGCCGGCCGTCTCCAGGCTGCGCAGGAAAGCCACCCCATCAACCACCGCCTGACTGCTTGGCTTGCCCGAAAGCCGCGCTTGATCCAGCAACAGGCGTTGCAGCGGGGCTATCCTGTTCCATCCAGGTTGAGCGTTGTAGCTGATATAGGCCGCCCCTCCTGGCTTTAACCGAGCGCGCAGAAGCTCCACAAAAGCATGACGGCTTCGTTCGCCAATCCAGGAGTACACGCCATGAGCCGTGACATAGTCCAGCGGTGGCAGCGTGGATGGATTAGCCGCCAATTCTTCGAACGAGGCCTCGTGGAAGACTATGTTTGAAAGGCCCGCGCTCTGGGCAACACTTTGCGCTCGCGCAATATGCGCGGGGTTGAAGTCCACGCCGATGAACAGCCCATCCGGGTTGGCTGCGGCAAGCACCAATAGCGTTGCCCCTTGACCGCATCCAAGGTCACAATAGGTCCAACCAGGCGCCCGGCGCGGCGGCTCAAAACCACTCAAAAGGCATGCCAGATCAAGGTGATTTGGCACCTGCTCCTTATAGAATCCCGGGACATACTCGCTATCGGCAACATAGCCATCGGACCAACTAGCATTCATGTGGTTCGTTCCCAACCTGATAGCGCACCAATTGGATATGAGAGATCGTCGAGAAAAGCATTCTGCGGCAGACCGATCCAGACGTTCCAACCAAGACGCGGTGCAAGGGGCTCCTGCGTACCCAATAGGACCTTCGGTGCCTCTGCGGCGGAGCAGACGACTTGCAGACGCAGATCGATCGCCGCCCCTGCATATAACCCCGCTAGTGACATCAGCGGACGTAGCGCAGGGCTTTCCGGCATGAGATCCTGAAAGCCCGCGCGGTCCACTGGACCTACCCGAAGGCCAACGGCAGATTCGACGTCCCAAACAGCGCGGCCAAGTACGGCACCAGCCCCCAATGCGTTGTGTCCTGGCGCGTAAGCTGGCGCGAGATGGGTTCGCTCCTGCTCGGGCAGTGGCAGCCAACGGCCGCGAAATTCTTCCACCTTCACTGGCCAGCCTGACCGGCTGGCGACGACGGCACGAAGACCCGCAGCAGGCCGAATACGGCGGGCGAAATGTCCCCCCAAATATAATACAGCTCTGTCGGAAATGGGCAGGCGGGCACTTCTACCGCCATCGAGAAGCCCCATCAGCGCCAGCAGAAATTCGGTGATCTGATCGCCCTGTGATTCCTCGGCTGAGATGGCTGGGCGATAACGCGCCCAAGCGCGCCACAGCAAGCCGATGGAGCGGTCGTTGAAAATATCTAGAAAATCACGCAGCGCCGGCTGCCGGTCGCGCAGGGAGCGTTGCAGCGCTTCTGTGTAGGGAGGCGGCAGGACAGCGCCAGCGCCCGCCAGGCTCATGACCGTCACGCGTAATCGAGCGAGCTGCTGCGGCTCAGACAAGTCAAGGCCTGCGATTGGTGCGGCGGCAAACGCAGTATTTACTTCAGCCCCAAAGCGCATACCAAATTCATGCGCCGCGCTCCGATGTGCGGAGAACCTCCGGCGCAGTAGGCGGATTGCCTGAAAAAGGTCGTAGCGAGATGGCTGGCTGGCGATGTTGTCAATCATAGCAAAACGCCGGTACCGGACCGTGCCGGTAGGACCACGTAGGGAGTTCGCCGCCCCTCAAGCCGGATCGTGAGCCGGATGAAGCTATTCAAGTTGGTGTGCGCAGCGAGAAACCGCTCAAGCAGTGCAGCAAACAGTGAGATGCTCTGGCCCCCAAGACTGGTTTCATCGAGCGTAACAGATACATCGGTGCCACGGCAGACCGCACCCCAGTGGCGCGATGGCACGCGGGAAACACTGGGAGTGGAATCCACAGCAATAATAGAATCGATCAATGCGCGCGTTTCTGGCACATCATACACATCATAGAGAAAAAGCTGTTCCCGTAGCGCACGTGCACCGTCTGCCCCGCCGGTGATAGAAAGATGGTTCAACGCCAAATGGGACAATAACCGCCAACGGAAGGCGCGCCGATCACTCAACCTAAGCGGCGCCGTCGGAGGCGTTAAGCATAATACCTGGCGGACCGCCGCCAAAGCGCGCATTGGCTGCAGTGTCGGTCTTCCGCCGCCAAACGGCAAATGCTTTGGTAAATTCCGATTAGTGGCAAGCGTTTCTACTGAAATGATCTGACCACCGACCGGGCTGGGGGCTGCCGTTTCGTCAGTGAAAGAAAGGAAGACATCACTGCCCCCATCACGCCCCCGCCCCGGGCGACGGGTGGCATGCCAGAAGCGTCGCGCACCGCGCCTTCCGTCCGGATCTACCGAATGCAGGGGCGCGTAACGCGTCATCTCACCCGTAGCATTGGACCCAATGACCGAATTGATCGCATAGACTTCCGTCGTCGCCTGACGCCGCGCATTGGGCACAACCCGGTATTCTGGTCGTGTTTCGTCAGCGATGATCGGTTCGGCGCGTTGGGGAAAGATGTTCACTGCTGGCGTACAACCCAGCGCAAACGCGCCCGGTGTCAACGCACGTTCAAGCGCCGCATCATTGCGGTCAAGATAGATGAAGACATCCAAGCTTGACCCCAGGACGCGCGCAGAGCTTAGCCCTGTCAGGTCAAGGTAGTAATATTTTTCGGGGAAAGCGAAATACTCGGTGAGTAGTATGTGGGCCGCCTGCACACGGTCATCGGCGGGAAGCAAGCATTCATCTGCCCCGAAGCCCCCGGACCGAACAGCGTCGCGACCAAGATAGACACAAGCCTCATCATCCGCCCCGTCTGCTAACGCGACTGCCTCAACACCCGCCAGCATCAACTCCATCAGGGCCTGCGGCGCTGGACCCCGCAGGAACAATCGAAGTTTATCACAACCGAGCGAAGCAAGGCTTCGTCCAGGCACGGTGCAGCGAAGGCGAACGCGCAAGCACGCCGCGGGATTGGTTCCCATGGGCGGAGGCGGGGCGGCGAAGGGAATCCCCCGCAGTTCAAGCGCGCTGATCTCGATTGGCCAGAGCTCCAGCTCCTGTGTTGTCGTAAAGATGCATTCGTCTTCCCCAACGCGTTCTGTGCGTAACGGGGTACCGCGTGGAACCTTCTGCATCGTTTCTATATCTGCAATCGGTTGGAACTGCGCCGTGAAGAACGATGGGATAGGTGCAAGATAATGGGGATAAAGAATTTCAAGCAGTCCCGCTGTCAGCTCTGGAAAATCATCATCCAGTCGGAGTTGAACGCGCGCATTGAGCAAGGCCACTCCCTGAAGAAGTCGTTCCACATGGGGATCACCCACTGCGTCGCCAGTCAGCCGAAGTCGGCCTGCAACCTTTGGGTGTAGTTCAGCAAATTCAGCGCCGAGTTGACGAAGCGCCTCTAGTTCCCGGTTATAGAGAGCAAGAAGATCTGCTCTCATGACGGGACTTCCTCCACACTCATCCGCTGTAGCGAGGGGTCGAGTTTAGTACCGAAGGTAAGCGCGAGCGCCAATTGCTCAGTTTCCAGAACGGCCTCAATCACCAGACCGAAGCCAAGCCCCGGAGATTTCTCAGTGAGCCGAACAGCCACAGCCTTCAGTCTTGTATCAAAACGAGCGATGGCTGCGGCCACCTCGGTGCAGAAGGTACTACGCTCGGCCACTGATTCGAAGTGTCGGCCTGCTATATCGCCAATCCCATAGGCAAGGATTGATCCGTCCAACTCTGTCATTGTGGCGGGCCACGAAAGACGCGGTCGCCTTGTGTTCAACAACGCCTCCAAGTCCCGCCGGACACTCTCACGCAAGGCAAGGATCCCCCCGTCGGTGGTCAGGAGAGCATCCTCCCCCGCAAGAAGGCGGTCGAATAAAGGGACCAGACCTGGCAGATGAGGGATAGCCATACAGCGCTCAACCCCCGGTGAATTCCATGCGCATGATCTGGGTCATGGGCAGTAATTCACCATCAGCGAGGAAACACCGTTGACCAACACCGCGCATCATCTCATCCGCTATGACAAGCCATTCCGTGGCACGGCCAAGGCGCAGCGCATCATCTGACGAACCTTCGGACCCAGGATAGATCGCAGCTATCGAAACTGTACCTTCGGTATCATCAGTGAATTCAATTCTTGCAGTTCGCCACATGAGATCGAGCGGTGTGGCCGGCGCAACAAAGGTAAGGCTTCGCACTTCATCGAAGGCAATCCAGTAGTAATTGCCTCCGGCAGTGAGTACCTCAAGGAAACCCGCCGTCGTGTCATCCGCATCGCGGAATTCGGCAACTGCCTGCTCATCGATGCGAACGGTAAGCGCGGGCCGATGCTTCTCCGCATCAGCGAGCACTTCTGCCGCCTTTGAGGCTTCTCCCGCCCGTGACAATACAAGAGCCTGCAGATAGGACTGCATCATGGGAGTAGGTTCACGGCGGAATTCCGGCACACGGCCCACTGTCCACACTTCTCGACGGGCGATCGCTGCACGCAACGTTTGGCGTAGCCGGGCAGCTTGAACTGCTGCCTCTGGATTGTCGTTACCGGCAATATCCAGCGTTCGATCCGCGCGTTCGATTTCTCCGCAAAAACATAATAGCTCCGCAAGAAAAACGCGCGCCCGCAGATCCGCCGGATCACGGCGCAGATGCTCTCCAAGCGCGCCAATCGCATCGGTAAGGTGCCCGTGACGGTACATCTCTTCGGCGGTCATCGATTATTCTCCAGATGGGGTCATACTTTTTCTCGCGCCCGAATTTCGGTTGCGATGCTAAAGGCGGCATCAACATAATCAAGCTGAAAGCGTGGCTGCAGCCGCACTTCACACAGCATCCGCCCTGGATCTGCCGGATGTTCCTGAACCGTAGCTGCTGCACCACTCAATGGATAGCGTGCCTTCAGTTCTGGGGAAGCAGCATCATTGGCATTACTGTAGCGGTTTAGCCATTCATTCAGCATGTCTTCGATAGTGCTTGGCGTAGCGATAGATCCAATACGATCGCGCAGCATCACTTTGATGTGGTGCGCAAAGCGGCTGACACAAAGCACATATTGCAACATAGACGAAAGGCGCTCACTGATCTGCGCGTTTGCCTCACCAAGATGCTCTGGCTGACGCACAGACTGGTTACCATAAAGAACAAGCCCCCCAGTGAAGCGCGCCGGGCTTAGCGGAATGAAGCCCGCTTCTTGCAATTGCCGGTCTTGGCTTTCGCTTAGCATAACCTCAACGGGTGATTGTGGGACAGGTGGCGTCTCAGTGCCGTCAAAGCCAAGCAGCGGAAGCCCGTCGAGGAACCCCCCATTGCCGCCCTCGGGCACCCCTCGAATGTCCGCAAACCAGCGATAAGATTCGAATGCGCGTATTGCGACCGCCGCCACAGCGAAGCCAGGATGCCCCCAGAGCAGCCCAGATGAATGATCCACGACCTCGTCGTGAGCATCTGATGTAAGTGTTTTTGCTGATGCATATGGCCTACGCAGTAAAATACGCGGCAATGCAACACCAAGGAAGCGAGCATCCGGGAGGCCCCCAAGCGATAACCAGCGCTGATAGGCTGGATCGCGAAGCAGGCCCGATAGGTCCAGATGACGCCCCAGTCCACGCCAGGATTCAACACCAAACATTGAAGGCGCGGCCGACACGATAAGGGGGGCGAAGGCCGCTGCGGCTATCTCAGCAAGACTACGCAATGCGCTGATATCATCTGTCCGATGCTCTTCTGATCTCTGGTGTCGCACCTCATAAAGGCCAATTAACATGCCGTAGGGACGCCCACCGGCAGAACCAAATTCTTGTTCGTAGACAAGGTTGAAGAGAGACGACTGATCAAATTCCTGCGCACGCGCCAGATCACGGCAAACTTCTGGCCAGCCAGCGTGTAAAATCTTGATCATCACCGGATTAGCAGGTTCGACACGATGAACCAGCCAATGGAGGCCGCGCCACGCGGCCTCCAGATGTTGAAAATCAGGCTGATGCAGGATCGCGTCAAGTTGGCGGGATATCGCGACATCAATGAGCGCAATCAGGCGGTCAATTGCAGCGCGCGTGCGCTGCATGCTCGCCTCATTACGCAATCCTGCCATCATCCTAAAGCGCCGTGTCTTCAGCTGGTCTGTGGAATTCGCGCAACTAGCCGCATAGAGGTCGTGAGTTCCTCCATCTGCAGCCAGGGACGCAAGTAGGCGACCGCTTGATAGGAGCCCGGACTGCCTGGCACCTCTTTCACCTGAACACTAGCTTCAGCGAGTGGATAGCGCGCCTTCATGTCTGCGCCAGCCGCCTCATTGCCATTGACGTACTGGACGATCCAGCGATTCAGCCATGCTTCGCAATTGCTCGCTTCCATGAATGAACCGATTTTATCGCGTCCCAGGATCTTGAGGTAATGCGCAAAGCGTGACGTCGCCATGATGTAGGGAAGGCGCGCTGAGATGGCTGCGTTCGCCGTTGCGTCCGGTGCATCATATTTTTTTGGCTTCTGTACTGTCTGAGCGCCAAAAAAGACCGCATAGTCTGTGTTTTTGTAGTGACAAAGCGGAAGAAATCCGAGCTTGGACAGCTCCGCCTCACGGCGGTCTGTGATCCCGATTTCTGTTGGGCATTTCTGGTCCACGTCACCATCATCGGAACTGAACGTGAAACTCGGTAGACCTTCGACCTTGCCACCGCCTTCGGCACCACGGATCGCTGTACACCAGCCATTCTGAGAGAAGGCATTGGTCAAGCGCGACCCCATCACGTACGCAGCGTTCATCCATGAAAAATCACGATGGCCAAGGGCACGTGGCGCGCCTTCATCACTGATGCCGGTCTCCTCGAACGCGAACTCCTCAACCACCTTGGTGGCCGCCCCATAAGGCAAGCGGCCAAGTACACGTGGCATTGTCAGGGTAACAAAGCGGCTATCCTCACTATCGCGGAAGGATTTCCACTTTGCATATTCCACGCTATCAAAAATCTTCTCCAGGTCGCGCGGCTTCGAGAGGTCAGTAAATTCCTCAAGGCCGAACATTGTGGGTGACGCAGAGCTGATGAATGGAGCAAAGGCAGCTGCTGCCACCTGAGACATACCGGAAAGGACATCGAGATCTTCGGGATGATTGGTGAATTCATAATCGCCAATCAACGCACCATAGGGTTCACCGCCCGGAGTGCCGAATTCCTCTTCATACAATTTTTTATAGACTGTGCTCTGGTCGAACTCAACCGCCTTGGAAAGATCTTTATGAAGATCGCGCTTGGAGATGTTCATCACCCGCAGCTTCATACCACTGCCGGTTTCAGAATTCATGACAAGATGGTTGAGCCCACGCCAGCTCCCCTCAAGTTTCTGAAAATCCGCGTGATGCATCACGGCCGAAAGCTGACGAGAGATCTTCTCATCGATTGCGGAAATTGCCGAGTTGATCGTCTGAGACAGGTTCTTGCCATAGCTGACGGTGCCTGCCAACGCCTCTTGTGTAAGCGTTCTCAGCAACTCCTGAGCACGGTCGGGTGTTGTCTGCTTCGTGGCGCCAATCGCTTGCTCCAGAAGGCTCAGGC
>Ga0079301_1000294_pt1 | contig 24138 bp, 24 predicted proteins | sample Wag4_2014_7_11_3_FD_74797 | JGI IMG/M metagenome (GOLD analysis project Ga0079301, IMG submission 74797) | Fresh water mixed with fracking chemicals microbial communities from Ohio, USA - Utica-2 Time Series FC 2014_7_11 | ecosystem: Engineered > Industrial production > Chemical products > Input... | reverse complement strand
TGACTGAAACAGGAGTGAACAGCCAGTATGCAAACTGCCACCTGATACCGAGTTCTGCTAGAGCAAGCGTTGGAACGATCGCTAGCCAGAGAAACATCATGGCAACAGACCAACTCAGTGAAAGCACATCAGGCATTTCCCCTGATACCGTAAACAAAATACCATATTGCGCAATAAAGAGCACATATCGGCAGACAGACCAAAAAAGGATTACCACCAGTGTTTTAATTGAAAGCGAATCAATCATGCCTATCTGACTGCTGTAGCGGGATAGCAGGCGAATCTTCATTAACTTCCCCAACCAGCGTGATCCGGTAAAAAAAAGTAAACAAATCACTGTTGCCATTAAAGGGGCAAGCCAGTATAGCAATGTAATTACTGCAGAAAGTCTCGCAGGCTCCAATAATGCTTTAAAAGTACTCCCTGAAAACAGGAGCGTCAGACATCCACCAGTTAATGTTACCAGCAATTGTGCGAGATTGCTGATGAAGGTAAAAGCTGTTCCTTTAATACGCAGTTGTGCCGGCAAGTAGATTATCCTTCCTGCAAATTCACCTAAACGGTTTGGCGTTATCATAGAGATAGCCAGCCCACTGAAAACAGCCCTGAATGCATTCAGCCAACTTACTTCAATTGAACTACCGAACATCCTTTTCCACTTTACCACTTCGAGGCCCCATTGTAAAAACATCAGGATTATGGCACCTGCAATTGCCCATATCCCTTTTGAACGCAACAATGCCGGAAATTGTTCAAGTTGTGTAGTCAACTCATTGTTTGACCTCAATTCAAGATAGATGCCCCTGGCAAGAACCACAAATAAAAGGGGACCTAAAAACCAGTTGATGAATATTTTGATACTTTTGTTCAGTTCAATTGCTTTGAACCAAAAATACCCCTACTTGAAACAGAAATGCAAGATTATTTTGGGAATTGACCCAGGTACTGTGATTATGGGATACGGAATCATTGCTGTGGAAGGTCCTCAGATCAGGATGCTGGAAATGGATGTCATCAAACTAAATGGGAAAAAGGATATGTTCGAGAGACTGGGCATCATCAATGATGTTATCAGTGATCTTATTGTTCGCCATAAACCGCATGAAGTTGCCATTGAAGCACCATTCTTTGGTAAAAACATACAAAGCATGCTCAAGCTGGGGCGGGCTCAGGGAGTTGCCATTGCGGTGGCCATTTCCAACAAACTACCGGTTGCAGAATATTCCCCTAAAAAAGTGAAACAATCAATTACTGGTAATGGGAACGCCACCAAAGAACAAATCTGGAAGATGTTAAACAGCATCATGCCACTGCCAAAAACGATACACTATTTTGATGCATCAGATGCGCTCGCCGTTGCTGTTTGCCACCATTTTAGTGCCAATGCCATCCCAGTTGAAGTCGGTTCAGCTAAAAAAGCAGCACGGAAAAAAAGTAGCGGATGGGCAGATTTCATAAAAAACAACCCTGAAAGGATTTCAGAATAACTGCTGATATACAGACTATATATTCATTTTTTTTGCCTGATCAGAAAATAAACTGCGGGAATAAGCAAAACCAATTGTATGCCTATTGGTCGCGTAACAATCAAGTCTACCAAAATCTGCACACAGGCAATACCTAAAAATAACCAGACAGCCCATCGCTCTTTAGACCAAATAAATGACAAGGCCATAAATAGAAGGATGTTAAGCAACCCATGTGCAGCAGGATATAACAATCCAAACTTGGCGTACACTCCTGTGAATGTATAGATGAGGTCCATTAACCCGTAAATGGCAACAAGTGCAATTAATACATTTGTAACAATGGAAGATAATGGCATTTTACTGTCCGTCATAAACCTGAAGTTTTTCCAGAATCCTCATTTGAGCTTCTTTCAATTCTGATTGGGATGGTTTGAGTTTAGTTCTGGTAAAATTGAGGTCATCAGCGCTCATAATAGGAACAAGATGCACATGTGCATGAGGCACTTCCAGGCCAACTACAGAAATTCCGCATCTTAAACACGGAAATGCAGCCTCAATTGCTTTTGCGATGGGCTTCGAGAAATTGAGTACAGCTGCCAATTCTGTCTGGTTCAGATCAAAAAAATAATCAACTTCACGTTTGGGAACCACCAATGTATGTCCCGTCACCAAAGGGAAAACATCCAGAAATGCATAAAAGAGTTCGTTCTCAGCAATCTTGTATGCCGGAATCTCGCCTGTGATTATTTTTGAGAAAATGGTGGCCATTATCAGATTGTGATCTGTTCGATGATGAATATTATTTTCCCGTTTGGTGCCTGAATTTCTGCCTCATCACCTACCTTTTTCCCAAGCAAACCCTTACCGATGGGTGACGTAACTGATATTTTTTGCAACTTAAGGTCTGCTTCCTTTTCGGAAACAATCTGGTATGTCATTGACTTTTTCGTTGCCTTATTCTGAATGGTCACTTTCGTAAGTATAGAAACTTTACTGGTATCTATCGTTGTGGCATCAAGAATACGGGCAGTTGCCAGTTCCGATTCCATTCTACTTATCCTTGCTTCGAGCAGCCCCTGTGCTTCTTTTGCAGCGTCATATTCAGCATTTTCTTTCAAATCTCCTTTTTCACGGGCTTCTGCAATGGCTCTGGATGCAGCTGGCCTTTCAACAGCTTTAAGTTGTTGCAGTTCTGCCCTCATTTGCTCAAGTGTTTCTTTGGTTACATACATTACACTCATGGTGAACAGTTGATGTGATTTAAATAAAAATAGCAACGCCTCAGAAAAAATCTGAAGCGTTGCAGTATAGCAAAGTTAAGTAACTTTTACGAATTTGACCTTCTAAATGCATCCAGTTTTTCAAGAATAACCGCGGGCATGCGAAAAAGTGATTCCTTGCTGTATCCTGCAATATGGGGTGTAATAAGCACATTTTTCCTGGAAGCAAGGTTTTGCAGCTGTTCCGCTTCATGCAGGGTATAGGATTTTAATTCTTCATTTTCAAGCACATCAAGCCCTGCAGCTGCTATCTTCCCGCTATCAAGTGCCCGAATAAGGGCAGCTGTATCCACTACACCTCCCCGGCTAGCATTGAGCAAAACAGGATTTTGCTGCAAGGAACCAAAAAAATGATCATCTGCATAAAAGGCTGTTTCAGGTGTAAGCGGCAGGTGAAAACTAACCACATCAGCTTCTGCCATTACCTGTTCCGGTGAGGACTCCCTTACATATCCTGAAGTAAAACCGGTCTTGTATTTATCAACAGCAAGCACTTTAACACCAAAGGGAGCTAGCAGGTTGCAGAATGATGAACCTGTGTGGCCATATCCGATGATACCAACCGTTTTTCCACGCAACTCCATTCCCCTGTTTGGCTCCCTGCTCCAAATACCTTGTGCTACCTCCTGTGCAGCCCATGAAATATGATGCATCAGAGAAAGCAGCATACCCAGACAATGTTCACCAACCGGACCACAATTTCCCTCCGGACTGCTCATACAATGTATATTTTGAGATACTGCAAAATCTACATCAATAATTTCCATGCCACTACCTAAACGTCCTATCCACTGCATGGCTGTGGCTTTAGACAGTATGGCTGCGTCAATATTCAAACGTGTTGAGATGACCATTCCCTCATACAAATGAATAATATCTGCCAGTGCAGTATAACTGATCTGTTCACGAACATCCACATCATAGCCACGCCGCCTGAGGCCTTCTTCAAGCGTTGGATGTGTAAAAGCAGTAATAATGACTCTTGGATTCATTGCATCCTATTTAGTAATCCTACATAATCAGCCACAGACAACTGTTCGGCTCTTTTTGTAAATATATCGTCCTTTAGCAATTCAGGTTTGAAATAGGGTTTAAGGGGATTTCGAAGTTGCTTTCTCCTTTGCCCAAATGCAGCTTTTACGAGCGAAGCAAACTTGCGGTGATTCACAATTCCATATGGATTCCCAGTTCGTTTCATAATAATAACACCGCTTTTAACTTTCGGAGGAGGATTAAAAGCATCCTCATCCACATCAAACAGGTAATCTACCTCAAAATAGGCCTGGGTCAATACACTGAGGATCCCATACTCCTTGGAACCTGGCCCTGAACAAATCCTGACAGCAACCTCTTTTTGGAACATCCCAATCATAGATGTAATCTGATCTTTCCATTCAAGAACTCTGAAAACGATCTGCGTTGAAATGTTGTAGGGAAAATTACCAATCATCGTAAAATCCCCTTGAAATGGCACAGGTATATCCAAAATACTACCAGAAATAATTTTTCCGTTCAGTGAAGTATAGACTTTATACAGATAATCAATCTTCTCGTCATCCAGTTCAATCAATTTGAAATCAAAACCCGCAAGCTGAGTCAGGTACTTTGTGAGTGCACCTCCACCCGGACCAACCTCCAGCAATTGCGTGAATGAACAGGTTTTTAATACTTCCACGATACGTTGACAAACAACTTCATCTTTCAGAAAATGCTGTCCCAGTGATTTTTTAAGGGTGTACATGGGGTTAAAATTAAGACAAAGATCCCCGTTTTCCTTGTACCTTTACATTTCAAATGAAAGCGTCGTAATGAGTGTACAAAAAAGACCTGTAGTTGGCATTTCTGTTGGCGACCTCAACGGAATTGGTATCGAACTGATTCTGAAAACATTTTCAGACAGCCGAATAACAGAATTCTGTACGCCAGTAGTCTTTGCAAACAACAAAGTTCTCAATTTCTACAGAAAGCTCATGGGCGATATTGCAGTACAATATTCAAGCACCAAGGACCTGCACAAAATCAATCCCAAGCAACTAAACATTCTGACAGTATGGGATGAAGACGTAGAAATTACACCCGGAGAAATGTCTTCTACAGGCGGGTCTTATGGAGTAAAGTCGCTCCAGGCTGCAGTAACCGCGTTAAAGGAAAAAACCATTGATGCCTTGGTTACATGCCCCCTCCACAAATTCTCCATGCAAAGCAGTGAATTTAATTTTACAGGGCACACCCCTTATCTGAAAGAATCATTCAAGGCAGATGAAGTACTTATGCTGATGGTTGCTGAAAATATGCGGGTAGCATTGCTTACTGAGCACGTTGCCATAGGAGATGTAGCCAAACAAATCAGCAAGGAACAAATCCTTAAAAAAATCAGCCTGCTGAAAAACAGCCTTAAAAAAGATTTTGGCATAGAGCGCCCTACCATTGCCGTTCTCGGTCTCAATCCACATGCAGGTGATGAGGGACTTGTTGGAAAAGAGGAAAAGGAAATCATCCGACCCGCAGTGGCAGATGCAAAGAAAAATGACTGTATCGTGATGGGGCCATATAGCGCAGACGCATTTTTTGCAAGGGGGAGCCACGAAAAATTTGATGGTATTCTTGCCATGTATCATGATCAGGGTTTGATCCCATTCAAGTCTCTCGCGCTTGGAGAAGGAACCAATTTTACGGCTGGCCTGCCTGCTGTCAGAACATCACCCGATCACGGCACCGCTTTTGATATTGCCGGCAAGAATCTTGCAGACGAATCGTCTTTCAGGGCTGCAATATTTGCTGCAATCGATATTTACAATACCAGAATGGGCTATGCGGAAATGAGGAAGAATCCACTGCGTAAGATGTCTGCCCATGTTGTGGCTAATGCTATTGATGAGAAAATTGAAGACTGACATATCCTTATATAACCAAAGCTAACACACATGAAATTTTTCACCAGAACACTGGTACTTGCATGCCTGCTTGGCTGCACTGCTACCGTATTTTCACAAACAGACAGTTCAACCAAGGCATCTAAACCGAAGCGAAACTTTTTCAAGGTCAACCTTGCCGGCATCTCCATTAACGGACAATACGAGTGGGCATTTGCAAAGAGATTTTCCATTGCATTAGGATACCGGGCATTACCGCAAGGAAAAATGCCATTCAGAAAATTAGTACCCACAAAAGACGCAACAACAAGAGAATCACTTGACAACCTCATTTTTTCATCTTCTTCTTTCACTCCAGAAATAAGGTTTTACACCGGTAAAAAAGGTTATGGTCAGGGATTCTACCTGTCGCCTTTTTACAAAAAAGCTGAATACAAAGCGAAAGGTCTCGGAATAGATTATGTCAAAGACAATGGCGAAACCGGCACCATGAATATGAATGGCTCAATTAAAGGTGAAACATGGGGTTTATTACTAGGAGCTCAATGGGTGTTGGGCAAACATTTCTGTCTTGATTGGCAGATACTTGGTCCGCATATCGGAAGATCCAGCGGTGGACTTTTTGGTGTTTCATCTAATCCGCTCAGTGTGAGTGAACAGGCAGACATGCGCCAGTCTCTTCAGGATATCAACATTCCCTTTACGGAAGAAACTGTTACCGTAGACGCATCCAGGTCAAACCTGGAATTACGCGGACCATGGGCTGGAATCAGGGCAGGTGTTTCGCTCGGTTTCAGATTCTAACAGTGCTGCTATTTCCCGGAAAAACTCTCTTTTGGAATACCTTTGTTGATGGCATAACTGGAATAGGTAATTTCAATTCGCCCCTTTTTCCCGATAGGTTTGGGATCTTTGGGCTTATTGCCAACACCGGCATCGTATTCAAAGGTGATTCCTTTTGGAAGTTTATAATCCTTGGTACTGAATACCATAACAGCCTTATCAGGCAAACCCCATTGAGCATATTTCCCATAATCCATCTCCATCTCATATGTTCCATTCTCCTTGGTGCTGGTAACCGATCTTCTGATAACCATTAGTTTGTCGTCAACGTAAAGCGTTGACAAGACTATGTCACCAGATTCATCCATTGGCAGTAGTTTTATTATTGCCAGATCAGCACCCTTCCAGGTTATTCTGCCGGCATCTAGCGCTGTATATGCTCCATCTGCAAGCAAGGAATTCATATTTACACGGATTCCACCCTTAGGCAATACTGAAATGCCCCCATCTTTTTTAATGCTGAACTGATCGGGATACCTGTAAAGAATTTTTACAGCTGATATTGGTATTTTAAGAAAAGCCACATCAGTCTTCAACTGCCCTTTTGCTTCGTAGTCTTTTACAGATAAAAGCTTTGACTTAAGCTTTGCAACAATCTGATCAGCAGATTGTGCCTGTAACGTAAAGCTACAAATCCATAAAAGTGACACCCAAATAAATTGCTTCATACCATTAAAACACCAATAACTCAGCTTGGTTCAATCCATTAGAGGAAAGCATCAGACTCACGGTAGGCTTTAATCAAGGCCACTTCACCTTCTTTTCCCTTAATGGAATTGCCATGTTCCATACCCATGATACCCCTGTAACCTTTGTTGTAAATATGTTTGAAAATATTTCTATAGTTCATTTCTCCGGTGGTAGGCTCTTTTCTACCGGGATTGTCTCCAATCTGGAAATAACCTATTTCGTCCCAGGTGCGGTCAATGTTAGCAATGATATTTCCTTCATTGCGTTGCATGTGGTACATGTCAAAAAGTATTTTACAGGCCGTACTGTTCACTGCCTTGCATATCATGAAGGTTTGTGTGGAATACCGCAGGAAGAGATCTGGATTATCACTCAGCGGCTCCAAAACCATGACCATGCCATGTTTTTCAAGTACTTCCGAACCCCTGCGCAAGGCATCAATCACGTTTGCAGTTTGGATATCCATCGGAAGTGACCTGTCAAAATTACCTGGCACAACCGTAACATGTTTGGCATGACACCTTTTGGCTACCTCAACTGCTGTTTTACAGTCACGCACAATGACATCCTTAAACTCCTGTTTTCCGGTTGTAAGACTTAGCTTCCAGTGCCAGCTATCTGTTGTAACAACAAAAACGCCCATCGTCATTCCCAGTTGCTGCAACGTATCGCCTATTTTAGCCTGCATCTCCGGCGTTCTGCCCATCATACCATTATCTTCAATACCCCTGAACCCCTGATCGTGTGCCCATTTAATCTGATCAATAAAATTGCTTCCTGCATGAGCAGCAAACATGCCATCATGAAAAGCATAATTGAGGTTGAATACCTTTTCTGCAGGTTTTATTGTATTTGCAGAAAACGATGAAAGTCCTGGTATCAAAGCCGCTCCGGCCAGTGAAGAGTTTTTGAGAAATCCCCTGCGTTCCATAATGAAAGAAATTGTATTGGTTGTTTGGTTAATGCTAACTACAATTTACTTAAAATTGCATCAAATCATCAGCTTTGAAAAAAATAGTTATTGCAACCCTGTCAACCTTTTTGATTTTTACCCTTTCCTCAAGTGCACAAACAGCCAAACCCCTGTCAGAGGACATCCTGATCCCGGGATCAAACCATAAAATCAAAATGGTTTCTATCAAGGGTGGAAGTTTTACATTAGGAAACAATAGTTCTGACCATGCAGATGAAAAACCTGCGAGGCTCATTAATTTATCGGATTTTTGGATTGGTGCTTTTGAAATCACACATGATCAGTTTGACCTATTTTTTAAAGACGACAGCACCTCACAGGGGTCAAAAGTTGATGCCGTAACACGTCCAACACCCCAGTATATTGACCTGAGCTGGAATATGGGTAAGGATGGTGGATTCCCGGCTAACAGCATGAGTGTAGATGCTGCCATGATGTTCTGCAGGTGGATGTATCAAAAAACCGGAATTTTCTTCAGGTTACCTACTGAGGCGGAATGGGAATACGCATGCAGGGCAGGTAGCAAAACAAGTTACTATTATGGAAATGATCCAGCGCTACTCGAACAGTACGCTTGGTTTAAAGGCAACAGTGGTGAAAAATACCATAAGGTAGGTCAAAAAAAACCCAACGCTTGGGGATTGTACGACATGCTTGGTAATGTGGTTGAATGGACGATGGACCAATATGATCCTGCTTATTATCAGCGATTGACAGAAGGACAAAAAGATCCAACCAATCCTCCGGCTTCAAGGTATCCAAGAAGCCTGCGAGGTGGATCCTATCTGGATGCTCCGGCTGCACTGAAGGTTTTCAGCAGGGAGCATTCAGTTGCGCAGTGGAATCAGCGAGACCCGCAAATTCCTAAAAGTCGCTGGTGGCTTACAGACGGAATGATGGCAGGTTTCAGAATTGTTAAGCCTCAGATTCAACCCAGTGCGGAAGATGCCGAAAAATTTTATAAATTGTATCTCGGAAATTAAACCTCACTAAAACAACAACGATGCAAAACAAAAAGCCATCTTCTGGCAACAGTCGCAGGGACTTCGTCAGACAAACCGGACTTATCTCTGGCGGTGTTATAGCCGCCCCATTAATCGCAGGTGCCACTAACTTTCACTCAGGAGCCAGCGATGTCATCAAGGTTGCACTCATTGGTTGCGGCGGCAGGGGAACAGGTGCTGCAACGCAGGCACTTCGCAGCAAGCAAAATGTAAAACTTGTTGCGATGGCTGATGCTTTCCGCGACAGACTTGATTCCAGCCTGAAAAGCATTACCAGTGAAATTGGTGAAGATGGAGTTGAAGCCCTGAAAATGATTGACGTTCCTGAAGAAAGGAAGTTTACAGGTTTTGACGGCTATAAAAAAGCTATGGAACTGGCAGATGTTGTAATTCTTACTACACCTCCTGGATTCAGACCTATCCACTTTGAAGAGGCTGTAAAGCAGGGCAAACAAATCTTCATGGAAAAGCCTGTAGCTACAGATCCAGAGGGTATCAAACGTGTACTGGTTGCAGCTGAAGAAGCGAAAAGGAAAAAACTAAATGTTGTTGTAGGCTTGCAAAGGCATTACCAGAATTCCTACCGAGAATTGTTCAAGCGTAAGGATATGATTGGAGACATCACCTCTGCGCAGGCTTGGTGGAACAATGATGGCGTATGGGTAAAACCAAGACAGGCCGGACAAACAGAGATGGAATACCAAATGAGGAACTGGTACTATTTCAACTGGCTTTGTGGTGACCATATCACAGAACAACATATACACAATATTGATGTAGTTAACTGGTTCAAAGGTGCTTATCCAGTAAAGGCACAGGGTATGGGCGGACGTGAAGTACGCAAAGGAAAAGACCATGGTGAAATTTATGACCACCATTTTGTAGAGTTCCATTATGCAGATGGATCTATCCTCAACAGTCAATGCAGGCATATCCCCAGAACATCAGCCAAAGTTGATGAGCTGTTGATTGGTACAAAGGGTAAAATCTTCTGTGGTGCAGCCAATATCAGAGACCACAAGGGAGGTATCCTCTACCAATTTGATAAAAAAACTGAAAATGAACCTTACCAGAATGAACATGTCGAATTATTCGCTGCCATAGCTAAGGGCGAATACAAGTTTGCTGATGCAGAAAACGGAGCTAAAAGCACCATGACATCCATATTGGGACGTATGGCTACATACAGCGGTCAGGTGGTTGAATGGGATAAAGCATTGAACTGTGGACTGAACCTACAACCTTCTGCATATACTTGGGATACCATGCCAAAATCTGTACCAGACGCCAACGGTCAGTATAATATTGCTAAACCGGGCGTGACCAAGTTTTATTGAAATTAGTCAGAAGGGAAAGGCACTGGGCACGAGGCAGAAGAAAGTGAAGTGCCTGATCTGAAAAATAAAGGGAATAGTTTTGGGATAAAACTCAACTATTCCCTTTCTTTTATTCCTTTTGTCTTATGCATCCTCTATTTTGTCTTTCCACTCGTGCCTTTTGCCTTTTCCATCCTGCCTTTCCCCTGGTTCCTTATGTCTCTCAGCTACTTATCCGTCCTGAACAAATTAACAGGTAGCCCCTCAGCAGAAAATAAATTGGGCATTGCAGTATTTGTAAAACCAAACCTTACATCCACAGGCTCCTTCACTTCTCTGCTTGATACAAGAACAGTTTTTCCCTCAATCTTAGCCTTAGCCGGAACAAACCTACCATCAGCTCCTGCAATCATGAAATCTGTAAGTTCACCGTCTTTTGAAACCAGGGTAGTAGGCACATCCTTAAATGATACACGGATTGCCCCTTTTTCTACAACATGGGATGCGTAAACAGGACTCTTATAATGCAGGCCCGGAACCCCGTAGGTTTCTCCAAGTGCATAAGCAGCAAGCCTTGCAGCAACTTCTTTTTTGAGTTTGGGATGAATGTCCTTGATGTTATCCACTAAATCACTTGCTACAACCATGCCGGTTTTGGGAAAGGATGCTGCCTGACTTTGTGCTTCCCTCAAAAAGGCACCATTGATGTGATTATCGCCATAAGTATAGGGCGCTATCTGCACAAAATAGAAGGGGAACTCTACTCCCCAGGCTTTTCTCCAGCTGTCTATCATGCTGGTAAACAATCTCCGGTAACTGTAGTGAGTCGTAACATTACTCTCCCCCTGGTACCAGAGAGCTCCGGCAATTCTGAAATTAGTAAGTGGGTAGATCATGGCATTGTATGCCTCGCCGCGTATATGAGGCCACCATGCAGCCGGACTAAGTTTTTCTGCAGCAAAGCGCAAATCAGGATCATTTGCTACTACTAGCTCAGGTGTCCACACCTCCGCAGGAGTTCCTCCCCAATTGCTATTGATCAGTCCTACAGGAAAACCTGTTGTCGCACATACCTGTTTTCCAAAGAAATACCCTATCGCACTGAAATGAATCATTTCTTCCGGACTGCAAACAACCCATTTTGCTGTTACATCGTCTTGTAATGTTGCAGAAGTTGATTTAGGAACATAAAAAAAACGGATTTTATTATTGGTGGCCTGAGGCGCCTCTTCCTTTGATTGTGGCAGGCCCTGATCGCCACCCCACTCCATGTTGCTTTGTCCTCCACATAACCAAACCTCTCCTATTAACACATCCTCAAGTATAATTTCATTGCTGCCTTTGATTCTGATGCTGTAAGGTCCGCCTGCAGCAGGTGTTTTGATGTCAGTCATCCACCGTGCCCCTCGGGATGCAGTCACTTTGTATGTGAGTGTATCCCAGCTAACCGAAATGGTGATTTTTTCTGCAGGAGCAGACCATCCCCAAAGTTTAACACTGGTTTTTTGCTGTAGTACCATGTGTGATCCAATGATTGAAGGCAAGCGCACTGCTGCTGAACTCAGAAAAGACGTGAAAAGAAGTAAGGCTGCTATTACGATTTTTTTCATGTGACAAATATTTTACAACATGAAAATAAGGAATTTATCAGGAGAGAATATCCTTCTTTCTGAATACCCAGATGGAGGCTGCCAGAAATGCAATTATATGAATCACTAAAATGCCTGCAGATATCATTACAGCCTTCAGGTTTTCTATAGAACCAATTATTTGTTCATTGTTCTCATTAACAGTAACATCAAAAAAGCCTTTCCAACCCAGCATATGACTGGTAAAAAGAAATGGCTTTAGGTTACTGAAAATCGGCAAATCAAGTGTATTCAAGATGGTGAAAACGATGATGATACTCATTGTGGCCATGATTGGACCAATTGAATTCTCAGCAAAAATACTCAAGAAAAAGCTCATTGCAGCTACCGTAATCATGGCGAGACAAGCAAAAAGAAATGCGGCCACATATCTCCACAATACATCTGATGATATTATCTGCGTTGCCTGGTCACTTTTGAGTATCAACATATCATCCACCCCAAAAACAAGCATGGAAATCCCAAGCGCCCAGATGGCCATCCATAACAAGAGTGTAATAGTATAAATTGAAGTGGCAGTAAATTTAGCCAAAATCAGGTTAGCGCGACTCAATGGCTTTGTGAGGATTACCCTCAACGTTCCCTGAGCTGCCTCTCCTGAAATCATGTCTCCGGCTACCAATGCTATCAGCAATGGTACGTGAACCAGCAACAACTGCAGTATAATGTATGCCATAAGATAACCATTCATCAGGTTACCTTCAATGTCAAATGAATCACTGAAAGATTGGAGTCCGAACTGCATGTAGCTGTCACCATCAGCATAAAATCCAAGCTGAATGAGTCCAACAATAGCTGAAACAGCACCGAAAGCTATATAAGTTCTTGGTTTTCTGAAAATTTTAAATAACTCTATATAAACAATACTGCTAAACTTCATTGCCGGATGTTATGGAAAGAAAATAAGCTTCCAGGGAGTTCATGGAACGCAGACCGGAAACCCCAATCTCACGGTCTACCAAGTATTTTGTAAGCACAGGTACATCTGCCGAGGCAATTTCAATCACTATTTTCTGGAATGGCGAGGGCTTTATACCTGCTGACCAAGCAGACTCTTGCAGGAGGCCAACCGCCTTGTCATTATCAGATGTGATCACCTCTAGCGTAACCTGATTGGGGTTTAGCAAATCGTTAACACGACCTTCAACAACTTTCCTGCCTTTGTGGATAATCAGCATACTGTCTGCCACTTGTTCTATTTCAGACAAAAGATGGGATGACACAATAACTGTTTTTTTTCTTTCTTTACTAAGCAGGTGGATAAGGTTTCTGATATCAGCTATACCTTGAGGATCCAAACCATTTGTCGGCTCATCTAGGATGATTAGAGATGGATCATGAACCAATGCCACAGCAATACCAAGACGTTGCTTCATTCCCTGTGAATACACCCTAACCGGATCGCTTGACCGGCCAGATAATCCAACAAGTTCAAGACAATCGTTAACTGCCTGGCGACTGATGTTTTTCCCACTCATTCTTGCGAATAAAGAGAGATTTTCATAACCGGAGAGATATTTATAGAGGTCAGGTTTTTCAACAACAGCTCCAACATTACTAAGAATCTCACGCCTACAATTCGACATCGTTTTCCCGAATATTTCTATTGATCCGCCCGAAGGTTTTATCAAAGAAAGTACCATTCTAATTGTTGTAGATTTGCCTGCACCATTCTGCCCAAGAAAACCATAAACCTCACCCTCCTGTACAGAAAAAGTGAGGTCATCAACAGCTTTAAACTGTCCGAATGTTTTTGAAAGATTTTGAACGTTAACGAGCAAACTTGTTTTTTTAAAAAGTGAATCCTATTTAAAACATTATCCCGCTAAAATAGTTGGCATTGATAAAAATAAAAAAGTCCGGGCAAGTAACCCGGACCATTTTATAAATCTTTACCAATACGAAAATCGTATGAGTTACTTACTTTTTATATTGTTCCATTAGGCTTGAAGCCAAATCAACCATGGCTTTAATTCCATCTTCAGGAAGGTTACCCTTCTTAAACTCAAGCAAAACCTCAGGTAACTTGTTTTCCATTTCCATCAGGAAATGTTCTTCAAATTCCTTTACTGACTTAACTGGAACATCTTTCAGAAGCCCTTGAGTACCCAGATAAATAATGGCAACCTGCTTCTCAACTGATGCCGGTTGGTACTGGCCCTGTTTAAGGATTTCAACGTTACGTGCGCCCTTATCAATTACAGACTTGGTAGCAGCATCGAGGTCACCACCAAACTTGGAGAATGCTTCCAGCTCACGGTACAAAGCCTGATCCAACTTAAGTGTTCCGGAAACTTTTTTCATTGACTTGATCTGGGCATTACCACCAACACGACTAACCGAGATACCTACGTTAATAGCAGGACGAATACCTGCATTGAAAAGGTTTGACTCAAGAAATATCTGTCCGTCTGTAATGGAAATTACATTCGTAGGGATATACGCCGATACGTCACCAGCTTGGGTTTCAATGATTGGCAAAGCAGTAAGTGAACCACCACCTTTTACCAGGTGCTTAATAGACTCAGGAAGGTCGTTCATTTTGGCAGCAACTTCATCCTTGGCAATTACTTTAGCTGCACGCTCAAGCAAACGGCTATGGAGATAGAACACGTCACCTGGATAAGCCTCACGACCAGGAGGGCGACGTAAAAGCAATGATACCTCACGGTATGCTACTGCCTGCTTGGAAAGATCATCATAGATAATCAATGCGGCATTACCAGTATCACGCAGGAATTCACCAATTGCAGCTCCTGCAAATGGTGCATAGAACTGAAGTGGAGCTGGATCAGCAGCAGGGGCTGCTACAATGATGGTATAGTCCATCGCTCCATTGTCTTCCAGCGTTTTCATCACACCGGCGATGGTAGAAGCCTTTTGTCCAATGGCTACATATATACAATATACGGGCTTTCCAGCTTTGAAAAATTCCTTCTGATTAATAATGGTATCGATGGCAATCGCAGTTTTACCAGTCTGACGGTCACCGATAATCAATTCACGTTGTCCACGTCCGATTGGAATCATGGCGTCGATAGCTTTGAGCCCTGTTTGTAGCGGTTCTTTAACTGGCTCACGGAAGATAACGCCAGGGGCTTTACGCTCTAAGGGCATTTCATATAGGTCGCCTGAAATTGGGCCTTTACCATCAATGGCTTCGCCTAGCGTGTTGATAACACGACCAACCAGACCCATACCAGCTTTGATGGATGCGATCATTCCCGTACGCTTCACCTTAGAACCTTCTTTGATTCCTGCACCTTCACCCATTAATACCACACCTACATTATCTTCTTCAAGATTGAGTGCAATGGCTTTTACCCCATTCTCAAATTCTACCAGTTCACCTGATTTAACGTTATTTAATCCATATATACGGGCAATACCATCACCCACCTGGAGTACTGAGCCCACTTCCTCCAGTTCAGCTGAAGTGTTGAAATTGCTAAGCTGCTGACGGAGTATCGCTGAGATCTCATCGGGCTTAATGTCTATCATAATTGCTTATTTTATGCGTGAACGTATTATTTTAAATTTCGCTTACGTACATATTCTTGATGAACTGACGTTTTATGAATTGCAAATCATGCCTGATGCTGGCATCAAAAAGCTGATCATCCACCTGCACCACGAGTCCGCCCAAGATTGCAGGATCAACTTTATCCTTCAATTCAATGGTTTTATCTTGCATCATTTTATTTTTCGACAAGAGTAAGGCAATTTCTGACTTGATTTCATCAGAAACCGGCACAGCTGTAGTCAGCTCCACCACTTTAATTCCTTTATGTTCCCTGTACAATGATGCATATGATTCAATCATCTCTGCAATAGCCAAAGACCTTCCTTTGGAAAAAATCAATCTGAAGAAAGCTGTGGTAACTGCCTGAACACTTCTTGCAAAAACTGCCTCAAAGATGGCAATCTTCTTATCGCCTCGGATGATGGGTGAAGCCAGCAATACCTTGAGTTCAGGATGGTCAACACCGGATATCAAAGCAAGGTCATCACGAACTTCTTCCAGTTTTCCCGTTTCCAGAGCCAGGTCGAAAAGCGCCTTTGCGTATCTGGATGCAACTTTTGTTTGACGCATGTTTTTTAGTTTCCGAACTGATTTAATTCACCAGCCATTTGCTGAATATATTTCTCTTGCTCAACTTTGTTATCAAGCTGTTTTCTAATAACCTTTTCAGCCACTTCAATCACCATGTTACCAATTTGGTTTTTCACATCGGTAAGTGCTGCCATTTTTTGCGTTTGGATAGCTGTTTGAGCGTCTGCAATTATCTTAGCGGCTTCAGCTTTTGCCTGGTCCTTTGCTTCGCTTATCAGCTTATCCTTTGTTTCTTTGGCTTCTTTCAACATTTGAGCACGTTCTTCACGTGCCTGGGCCATGAGGGATTCATTCTCATTTTTCAGTTGTGCCATTTCAGCCTTAACCTGTTGCGCAGATGCAAGTGCATCATTAATGCCTTTTTCCCTTTCCGTTAGTGAGGAAATGATGATTCCCCATGCAAACTTTTTAAGAATGAAAAAGACAATCAGAAAAGCCAGGAGGGTCCACGCCAAAAGTCCAATACCCGGTAATAAGAGATCCATGTTATATATTTTAGATACAATTTTTCAAGTTACTGCATCCTCCGCCCTGTGCTTTGGATGCAGTATGTTTTTGTGCGCCGTTATTGATTACTTCAATACAGCAAGCAGACCTGCGATAACCGCAAAGAGAGCAACCCCCTCAACGAAAGCGGCAGTCAGGATCATGTTCGCACGAATGTCGTTGGCAGCCTCTGGTTGGCGTGCAATTGATTCAACTGCACCTTTACCGATCTGTCCGATACCGATACCGGCACCGATTGCAGCGAGACCTGCACCGATAGCACCACCAAGGTGGGAAACGCTAACGTCGAGCAGAATGTTCATCAGACTCATGATACTTGGTTTAATTATGAATAAAAAATTTAGTGATGGTCATCATGACTTCCTTCAAAAGCCTGACCGATAAACACGGCCGTAAGGTTTGTGAATATAAACGCCTGTATAAATGCCACCATTATTTCAATCATGTAAATAAATACTGCAAATGCCACCGAAAGCGGTGAGAACCCCCATCCTGCAACAGCACTCATGGACCCGAAAATGAAGATCAATGTAATGAAGCTGAGGATAATGATATGACCAGCTACCATATTTGCGAAGAGACGCACAATAAGGGCAAATGGTTTTGTGAAAACACCAAGCAACTCAACCGGGAGCATGATAAATATCCTAACGGGAGTGGGAACCCCAGGAAACCAAAAGATATGTCCCCAGAAATGCTTATTGGTGCTAAAAAGGATTACGAAAAACGAAATAACCCCCAAAACGATTGTAAAAGCAATATTTCCTGTTACATTGGCCGAGCCTGGCAATAATCCGAATATGTTATTAATCAGGATGAAGAAGAAAACAGTGAGCAGGTAAGGCAGGTATTTACCGTATTTTTTACCCAGATTGGGCTTAGCAACCTCGTCTCTCACAAAGGTAATGACCGGCTCGATGGCATTCTGCCATCCCTTTGGAGCTGATGTAACACCTTGGCCCTTTTTATATTTGTTGGCAATACCAACCATTAATACAACCAGAATAGTGAGTGCCAAAAGCATTTGAACCACGTTTTTGGTCATGGAAAGATCATAAAAAACCTCATTTTCGGTTTCACTATGTATTTTACCATGCTCAAGTTTGTACCCTTTGTATGCTGCATGACCGTGTTCAAACTTAGCGGATGAGAACGTGGTCAGCTTACCTTTTGTTTGGGAATAAATGATTACCGGCAGAGGAATAGTAGCATGAAACTCAGTGCCATCATTCTTTTTAAGGGTAAAAAAATGAAAATCATGTGCATCCTGAATGTGCTCCATGATCACCTTGGCAGGGTCAAGTTTTTCACCAGCATGGTCTTCATTGGCCATAGCAGGAAACGAAGAGAAAGCCAATAAAAGGCTCAAAGAAGCCACCAGTAAGGATTTCAGCCTAATTTCACCCATAACAGTCTCGAAATTTTGCGCAAAGATAGTACCGAACGGAGTAATAACCTTAAACTGTGCAAAAAAATAAGCCTTTCTTATCCCAGTTGCAACTCCTTTAACCTGGCATAATACCCTCCAGTTTGCATAAGCTGGCCATGAGTTCCCTCTTCCACAACCCTTCCCTTATCCAACACAAGGATTCTGGTAGCCATTTGAACAGTTGAAAGCCTGTGTGCAATAACAATAGCGGTTCTCCCCTTGGTAAGTACCCCAATGGCATGTTGAATAAGCTGCTCAGTATGTATATCTACTGAAGAAGTGGCTTCGTCCAGGATTAAAATGGCAGGTTTGAATAACATGGCTCTGATAAAAGACAGCAACTGCCTTTGACCAAGTGAAAGTGTTGTACCCCTTTCCATGACTTGGTAATTATAATCCCCCGGCAGTTGCATGATAAAGTCATGAATACCAATCATTTTAGCAGTACTTTCCACTTCGGCCCTACTGATAGCAGGATTTCTGAGTGTTATATTGTCGAGGATTGATCCTGAGAAAAGAAAAACATCCTGTAAAACCACCGCAATGCCTTTTCTCAAGCTGGCAAGCGTATATGCTTCCAAAGGCTTGTCGTCTATTAAAATACTGCCCGACTGATGCTGATACAGCCTGCTGATCAGGCTAATTATTGTCGATTTACCACTCCCTGTACTTCCTACAATGGCCATTGTTTCTCCCGGTTTTACTTCAAAACTGATATCATGCAGAACCTGGCTATCATTGTTATAACTAAAATTAACGTGTTGAAATTTGATTTTACCCTGAATAGGCATATCTATAGCCCCATGTGAATCGATTACCCTATCTGGGTTATCAATAACCTTCAGAACCCTTTCACCTGCAACCATTCCCATCTGAAGCACATTAAACTTATCAGCAATAACCCTAAGTGGCCTGAATAATAAATTCAGCAGAAGCATAAAGGAAACTATATGTCCGGCTACATAAACTGCGCTGTCTGTGTTAAGGCTGGATGCATTTCGGGATGCAAACCAAACCAGAATTCCCATAGCAAACGCCAGAACAACTTCAACAACTGGAAAAAAAACAGAATAAGCAAAAATTGCACGGATGTTGGCATCTCTGTGCTTTCTATTGATGGATTCAAAGCGTTCCTTCTCCCTAGATTCTGCCGTAAATGCCTGAATGATCAACATGCCTGAAATATGTTCCTGCACAAATGCATTCAGGGATGCAACTGCATTACGGACCTGCGTGAAAGACTTGTTTACACTCTCCTTGAAAAAATAGGTTGCAATAATCATGAGCGGAAAGGGAATCAGACAAACCAACGTTAGCTGCCAGTCTGTATAAAACATGGCTCCCAGAATAGCTACTATAGAGAGAAAGTCTGCGAGAATAGGCACCAGTCCTTCTGCAAAAATGTCATTTATAGACTCAATATCATTTATAGTTCTGGTTGTGAGCGTACCAATTGGCGTTTGATCAAATTGCCGCAAATTTAGATTGAGTATTTTCTGATAGACTGCCACCCGCATATCCTTCACTACACTATGCCCCATCCAGGAAGTGAGGTAAGAAAAATAAAAACGAAGCGCTGCCTCAACTACAAGAATAATTAGTTGTATCAGTGTTACCATGATCAGAAAGTCAAGAACAGGCTGATAATCAGACTGACCTGCTTCATTAACCTTGGCAAGGGTTTTATTGATTATAAGTGGGCGTAGTGGTGTAAGTATTGCAAGGGTCAGGGTAAGTACCACCGATATCCGAAACTTTCCGGCATATGGTTTTGCGAAAGAAAATATGCGCAGCAGTAAGCTGAAATCAAATATTTTTTTATCCTTCTTACCATTATCCTCACTCATAATTTCATATTGCTTTGCTGCTTTTCCCAGTTGCGAAATGCTTTAATGAATAGTGCCCCAAGATTCTGATGCGGTGGTATGTAATTATCGAGTCGCTCTCGTGCATAGCTGTCACGCAATTGGGCCGAGAGTTGTTTCCACACCTTTATCCAATTCACGCCACTACCTGTTCTCAGAGACTCATTGACTATTCGCAAAACAGGTTCATTAACCAATCTGGTACCAACCTCTTTGGATGAAACTATATGTGCATCCGGACAAACAGCCAACACTGCATCAAGATTCTGATAACTTCCGCAAGAACCCAATATGACAATCTTGGCTGATTCAGGTAACTGCTCAAGCGTGTATTTCAAGTGATAGCTATGACCCCTGTGAACAATAATAGAAGGGTGTAAATTACTGTCAGCCAGGTTTTGCGATAACCTCAGCTGGGCCCTGGCATCTAAATCATCACCTCCAGAGTTGTCATGGGGTATGTTGGCATAAATTCTTACTGGTTTTCCTGTTTTAGCAATTATCTCCACCCAATCCTCCCGCAGAACCTGTTGCCACTCTTTTTTTCCGCGGAATAAACCCAGAAAATTATTGAATGATTCTATTCCATCTTTATCGCCGTAAAAAAAAAGCTGCTCAACAACCATGCCTGCTGAATCAGACAGTTGGGCATTTGTAAGTCCGTAAACAGGTGGAATACTATATTTTGACATCAGCGATCTGGCACTATCGGCATTTGACCGGAATATGGCTTTCAAAATATCGTAAATAGCAACACCCCGGTGATTTTTTTTATGTGTTTGCAATTCCAATTGCAAGGAAATTTCCTGACTAATTCGTTTGGTAACTTCACTGTTTTCAATACTTGCATAAGAATCTGCAACATCAACTGCATTTTCTAAACTCAGTCCCTGTTCCAGACCCTGGACAAAAGACCTCATAAGAGAATTGGCATTCATGTCTGGCATTGAAGCAAGAAAATGATCCAGCTTATTATAACCGGCAGCCATGCGGATAAACTTTCTGAACCGGTCGTACTGAACACTTTGCAGCAGGCTGTCACCTGAATCACCTCCCAACTTCGACATCAACTTCAGGTAAACTCCAGTATAGCTTGACGTGTAGAGTATGTCTTCTCCATTGACAATGATGTAATACAATTCAGTCATTGACAACGGCTCAAGAACCTTAAATCTTTCTGCAGGAGGCTCATCATGAAGGGCGTTGATTTCATTGATATAAAACTCCTCTGCTTTTTTCCTGATAAGGAAGTTGACCTCTCTGAGCGACGTTTCATCAATACCTGAACCTTTTTGAAGGTAGTGCTGTAGCGTAGAAACAAGCAGACTAAAATATCTGTTGTTGTACAGGATTTGATGTTTGATACTATCAATTGTCAATTCACCACGCAAAATGGATGGCAGGAATGGATAAATTAACCTGGCCTTAGGCTCTAATGCTATACGGGCAACAGCGCTTACAAGGGGATGGTCGATCTGCTGTATCTTTTTTCCAACTTCAGTACCAGTAGCAGATGCATAGTTGTAGAAACTTGCTGGAAAGTCAATAGCAGCCCGGATAAGTAACGTATCTGCAAAAGGCTGATCCAGGTATGGCTGAATTGTAGACAATATCTTTTGTGGATTATCTTCAATAAACTGTCGGTATATCGCAATCCTGATTTTCCCCAGGTCAATGTTATCGAAGAAAACCGTCTGTTCATTGAAAATCAATTCGTTTACTTGATAGGAAAAATCCTGTACAGGTACCAACAATGACTTTCCGGCAAAGTCTAGATTCATGTACTCAATAAAAGCTTCAAGAGACTCAGCCATTGATTGAAATGTAATCTGATTGGTTTGAAGGGCATCAAGCAACTGCCACAAAAGCTTGTTGAGGCCTGTCAAATATTTTACCTTGATCCTATGATCGAAATCAGCATAACTTTCAATAGCAGATTGCAAACTATCAGACCGCCTCAGTAAAGAATCTCTTATTAGGATTTGATTTGCAAGTTTAGCGTTCTCCTTCAACTCATCAGCCAGTGTCATGGAAGTTGTTTCAAGTTTATCTTGAATGGCATCTATCTCTTCGTGAAGTTTAATACGCCTGATGTCAACCACATGCTCCATGCCATCCGAATTTGTCTGGGCATGGCTGCAAAAAAAAACCAAAAGGAACAAACCTGTAACAAGGCTTTTTGACATAATACAAAATTAACGCTTAACAATTTAATAATCCACCCTGGCTCACATTAAGAAATTAATAAGAGTAATTTTGCCAAAAGCCAGTTTCCATGTCTACGCCGGCCAAAAAAATCCTAATAGCAGATGATGAACCAGATATTCTGGAAATTATCAGTTACAACCTCACCATGCACGGATATGAGGTAGAAACGGCCAAAGATGGAGATCAAGCCATACAAAAAGCCCGCCAATTTAATCCAGACCTCATAATCCTGGATATTATGATGCCAAAGAAAAATGGCATTGAAGTCTGCAAGATTCTCCGATCTCAACCTGAATATCAGCAGACTCTGATCGTTTTTCTAACAGCCCTCAATGATGAATTTTCCCATGTTAAAGGGCTCGAATATGGAGCAGATGACTTTATCAGCAAACCCATTTCTCCAAAAATCATGGTTTCAAAAGTTAACGCCTTTTTCCGCCGACTTAACAAACCCGAGGAGGTGAAAAGTATGGAAATCGGCGATCTGAGGATTGAACCTGAAGAATACATGGTTTACCTCAAAAATGAACCTATAAGCCTGGCTAAAAAAGAATTTGAATTGTTGCAATATTTGGCTTCAAGGCCAGGAAGGGTTTTTCTAAGAGGAGAAATTCTCAATCAAATTTGGGGAAGCGAGGTGATTGTTGGAGACAGAACAATTGATGTACACATCAGGAAAATACGCCAAAAACTTGGACTTGACTGCATTACAACAGTCAAAGGGGTTGGTTATAAGTTCGAGATTTAGCTTACTAAAGTGGGATTCATTAATTTGCAACCATGTTTGAATCCAGTCATACTTCCCCACTTTCCATTGCTACAATCACATCACTGATATCAGGTATTTTATTGGTTTTCTTTAGTTTTGCTGTGGGGATATCATGGGAACTGACACTTTTGGGTGGGAGTACACTGCTATTGATTGTTTTTTTTTCAGTTAAATACTTAGTTGAAAAATTCATTTACAGCAAAATCAAACTTATTTACAAGTTTATCCACCAAACAAAAGTTTCAAAAAGAGAGGAGTTTTTTCTGAAAAACGTACTGCCACAGCAAAGTATAAAAGAAGTGGGTGAAGAAGTGTTGCAATGGGCAGATCAGCGTAAAAACGAAATGGAAATTCTTGAAAGAAATGAGGCCTTCAGAAAAGAATTTCTTCAAAACCTTTCACACGAATTCAAAACACCCGCTTTCGCCATCCAGGGTTACCTTGAAACACTGATTGCTGGTGCATCAGAACAACCCGATATCAGAAAAAGATTTCTGGAAAATGCATTCAAAAATACAGAGCGACTAATAAACCTGATTTCAGACCTGGACGAGATAACCAAACTTGAAAGTGGTAAACAAGTATTACACTACCAGAATTTCATTATTCAAGATCTAATTTTTGATGTATTTGAATCACTGCAGCTAAAAATTGAAAATAAATACATCAAATGCAATATAAAAAAAGGGTGTGAACAACCGATTTCGGTTTATGCAGATAAAGAAAAAATAAGACAGGTTCTGATTAACCTTGTTGAAAATGCCATTAAATACGGCAATAAAGAAGGCAAAATAGAAGCAGGTATTTACAGAACAGATGGCAATGTTCTCATAGAAATTTCTGATGATGGCATTGGTATTGCTGAAGAACATCTTTCCAGAATTTTTGAAAGATTTTTTCGGACAGACTATGGTCGAAGCAGGAATATTGGAGGATCTGGACTGGGCTTAGCTATTTGTAAACATATTGTTGAGGCACACGGTCAATTTATCCAAGTAAGGAGTAAACCCGGCATAGGAACTACATTTGGGTTCACACTCAATAAAAATAAGGAATAAAAGAACCCTGTCATGAATAGCAGAAAGTTACAATCAAATCAAATGAGAATTCTTAAAAAAGCAAATAGGATTGTAAAGATTTACTAATAGT
>Ga0079301_1000293_pt1 | contig 24159 bp, 24 predicted proteins | sample Wag4_2014_7_11_3_FD_74797 | JGI IMG/M metagenome (GOLD analysis project Ga0079301, IMG submission 74797) | Fresh water mixed with fracking chemicals microbial communities from Ohio, USA - Utica-2 Time Series FC 2014_7_11 | ecosystem: Engineered > Industrial production > Chemical products > Input... | reverse complement strand
GATGCGCCCGAGTTCTTTTTGTGCCTTATACGCCTTGCAGACCGAGAAGATGGCGTTGCAGCACATCTGACTGCCCAGCGGTGTCGCTTCGCGCAACATCGTATAGGTGCGCTGGTGCAGGCCGACGCGGTTGTAGAGACGGTGCTCGCGCACGATGGGAACGAGACGGTTGCAGGCGTCCGCATAGGCCACTTGAAGTGCTGCAAGACGGCCCGCGTGTTCTGCCGTCGTATCAAGCCGAATCGACGCCGTGCGCATCATCGCTTATCGCCTCTTGGTGACATGCTCGCAACGCTCAATGTAGCGGCGGATGGTCTCGGTGCTGACGAACAGGTGGATGTGATCCGGCTGAATCTCCTTGGAGATCACCGGCCAACTCCGTTCAATGCAAATCGCGTCCAGCATTGCCCCTGTTTCCTCCGCCACCGCGCCAATCAGTACATCGCGCCGATACTTCGGGCACCAGATCACATGGTAGGCCGTTTGATAGAAGTAATTACGTTTTGTGACGACATCGACCATGCGTCACAGTTTATACCACAGGGTGCGCTTTGCACACCCGCAATTCCTCCCCTGACTCAAGTCAGGGGTTTCCTTGCGGAGATTCTATGAATAATCAACGATTTACCAGTGTATGGGATGCTATCGAGGATACCCCTGAAGAAGCAGAAAACATGAAACTGCGTTCAGTCCTGATGACAGCCTTAAAAAACCACCTAACCCGCACTGAGATAAGCCAAGCACAAGCAGCTAAGCTCTTTGGAGTCACCCAACCGCGTGTCTCTGATCTGATGCGGGGCAGAATTAATTTGTTTAGCCTTGATGCGTTGGTCAACATGGCCACTGCTGCTGGACTTCATATAGAAATACGGATTTTAGAAACGGTCTGATTTTCAGAAGGGTGAGCACTAAGCCAGTGCCCACCCCATTTCCATAATCAGAAAACAGTCACCATCAAATACACGGTGTAGGCGATATACGATGACAATAAAATCGCCCCTTTGCTGCGGCTGATACTGCCTTCTTTCCCAAAACCGTAGCCGAAAACAAACAGCGACAGCGTTAACACTGCCATCACCAAGATGTCACGGTTTAACACCTCGGGGCCGACTGATAATGGATGAATCGACCCAGCAATCCCCACCACGGCAAGGGTATTAAACAAATTCGAGCCGAGGACGTTACCTAATGCAATATCATGCTCGCCTTTGCGCGCAGCGATAATCGACGAGGCCAGCTCTGGCAACGACGTCCCAACAGCAACAATAGTCAGGCCAATAATCAGATCACTGATACCGAAAGCATGGGCAATCTCCACCGCCCCCCACACCAATAAGCGCGAACTGGCAATCAACAAAATCAAGCCAACGACCAACCAAAACACCGCCTTACGCATCGGCATAATTCGCACATCAAGCTCTTGTTCTATCTCGGTGCCCAGCGCATCCGATTTTTGTTTTAACCCCTGCCAAATTGTCCACACCATTAAACCAGCAAACACAGCTAATAAAACAATGGCATCAGAACGAGAGATTTCGCCATCCCACAACTGCCACGCAGCCAAAGCGGTGACCACAATCAAGATTGGCAATTCTTTGTGCAAGACTTGTGAGTGGACGGTGATGGGGCTAATCAGGGCGGTGATGCCGAGGATAAGGGCAATGTTGGTGATATTCGAGCCATAGGCGTTACCGAGGGCAATGCCCGGGTTGCCCTGTGAGGCGGCAAGGGCGGATACCACCATTTCGGGGGCGGAGGTACCAAAGCCAACGATGACCATACCAATTAACAAGGGCGGCATCCCGAAGTGCGACGCCGTCGATGCTGCGCCTTCAACAAAACGGTCGGCACTCCACACCAGTAACACCAGCCCCACGATCACGGCAAAGAAAGGTAATAGCATCAATCTGTATCCTCTTGTGGTTGGTTGCATTTTCTACGACTTACACTGTACCGATTGCATGAAGAGCTGTCAGCAGCCTTGGTACGTCGCCCCTTGCGCGAATCAAAGATTCACACGCAAGGGGTGACATACCCTACTCATCTACTACGTCCATCATTCAGAAGCAACTAGCCAAAAAATCGATATCTGGCTCACTCAGGCTTATGGACATGGAATAGACCATAGGCGTATGCTTTGGCGCGGGCTAGGAGATAGAGCAACAGAGATTGGCCAATACACAGGCAAAAAATGGCTTATTTTGGCCTATCAATTTTTAATCATGTAACGATTGGAATCGTTATGAAAAAAATAATTTCGCTGTTAATTTTCCTCGGATTCACTTCGGGATTGGCTTATGCGGATGAACGTCCCAATGCAAAGAATTTTAATAAATCGAATTGGGGTTTACACGTTTCTGGCAGCGATTCCTCTGCTGGGGTGTTTGTCATATTTAATCAAAAGTCCTGCTCTCATAAATATCAAGGAAAGCTTCAAGGGCTTGAATCAAAAGTTGCTCTTCGCCAAGCGACTATTTTTTTAGATGATGAAGGTAGCCCAGGGAAAGTGATTGGCAAGGGGTGTTGGTCGGCAACCGTAGAAAATCAGCAATTCGAATATCTCGGTTATCAAGGTGAGTTTAATGCTGAAAAAGATGGCCGTATCTTAGAAATTCCGTGGTCAAAAATGTTTAATGCCAGCAATGCCGGTTAGTTTATAAAAAACGGCTATTCCGCTTTGTATCTGTTAAGGAGCTGATTGTGAAATTGAAAAATCTTTGCGTAATTCCCCTGTTTCTTTGTGCTTCGCTTGCTCACGCATCACAGTTCGCCTCTGTGGTTGAAGCAATGGCAATCAAAAGTGATGCCGGATACACGAATATTGATTGGGAAGATACTCAGAAAATTAAGGGGGTGAAATGGCAATGGCCCTATCATCAATCTGGCGCTCATAACAGCACAATGAAAGGCAAAACTAAGTTTGGTACGAGTGCTAATCCAAATATTGGTGCAACAATGGTGGTTGTCGAAGGCTCTCGGACAATGGTTAATCGGATCAGTATTTCTGTTGCTAACAGCCGTGATGCCGCTGATATGAAACTTCTGGGGCCCGGGAAGGCAAGACAGATTCCAACATCGTGCGATATGAACTACGCTTCTGAAGTACAAAAAATTTATGAGTTTCGGAAGACTGGCTATAAACCTTTGTATGTGAAATATGCGGAGAGCTGGGGGGCCAGTGGTGAGAGTGGCAGTGTCGATTTTACTCTCGCTTATCAGATTGAAGACGCTATTGATAATCCAAGCTGCAAACCTTTGTGATCATTCAGCAAAGTAGGGTGCATCACCCCAACGGGGCGATGCACCATGACCTTTACCATCCCCCAAAATTCACAATCCACGCTCTATCACAGCCTTGGTACGTCGCCCCTTGCGCGAATCAAAGACTCATACGCAAGGGGTGACATACCCTACTCATCTTCTGTATGTACGCTATTGACCGTAGATGGATAAGCGCAGCGCATCCATCAAGACACCATCACACAATATCGATTCATTACACCGATTAGTGAGCACGAGCTTCGAGGATGTTTTCAATCAAACGATACACCGTTGTCTGTCCAAGATTTTTCGGCCAATCTTCACACGGCGGATGATCGCGTTGCCTTGCCCGACGAATCGCATCGTCGATTTGTGCCTGACTGATTTTCCGCGTGTCGATTGCTTTGTCGTAGTCCGGCATCCAACGTTTAAGACGATCGGTGCAGTCACGCGAGGAATTGACACCCGTACCATCCTCAAAGTGCAGCAATAACCAATATTCGAATTTGGGGTTACTGAGCGCAAAGCCGTAGTTCTCTTGCTGCAATGAGAAACAGCTTTTTATAGCGTCGCTCACCCAACGGTCGCTGGAATTTTCGTCGCTGTGCTACCACTCTACTGCACCTCCTCAGTAGCCGAAGTATCAGTGTTCTCAGAAAAATGGCTGCTGAGCAAAATGCGAGGGATACCGCCAAGTCTGCCCTGTAAATAGCTCTTGCGAATATCTTTGTCGTAGCGGACATCTTTATATTCAGCGAAGGAAACCAACGTCGATACCCCTGTACGTTTACGCTCGGCCACCCACATTTCATCACGGCGCAATAGTTGCTGGTCCATCAACAAGACATCGTGGGTGGTTAGCAGAAGTTGTGAACGGGTATCAGCAGAGCAACTGGCCAGATACGCCTCCAACAGGCGGCGTGTCAGCAGGGTGTGAAGACTACGATCTACTTCATCAATGACGAATACTTTTTTTGACCCCGGGGCCGCGAGTTCAAGAAATGCGGGTAACAGATCAATCACGCGCTGCGAACCATCGGATTCTTGCCTGATTTCAAATTTTGCTTCTGTCCCGTCCACTTTCGGGTGGTAAGTCACCAGCTTCTTGGCGATCAACTCGCCGTTTTTGCGCGTGAAGACGAAACGCTCATTCTTGTCCGACATCAGGCGAATTGTCATACCTTCTTTAACATCCTCCTGAAGCATCATTTTCATCGGTTCGGGCAGGGGAATATTCTCGAAGGGAATCTCCTCGCCACCAAGGTGGGCAATGCCTGTGTCGAGCTGCGGCAGCATTTCGTTCATCGTGGCATAGAGAGGATGACCGTCATCGAGGAACTGTTCGAAAGGCTCAAATCGCGAATCCGGTGCGACCAAGTCCAGCGTGTCTTTGAACCAGTCATAGATCGGGCGGAAGTTGTCCACCTTCTGGGAAACCGAGTTCGTCAGGAATAGCTGGTTGTCACGTGTGCCTTTGAACGCAAAGTGCAGAAATTGATCCTTCTTCAAAGCCTCGTCGAACTCAATCTGGTTACCTCGACGCGAGTAGAGCACTCGCTCGCTGGTGCTAGTGACGACAATCAGCCTTTCATCTAAAACAGCCCTGCGGTTCACCGAGAAAGAGAACTCGTAGATCATCTCGTCAATCAAGAGCTCAAACACAAAACGTGAGGGTTTATCGATGCTGGCGTTATCCAAACGAAAACTTTCTACCGCTAAGTGGCTGTCAGGCTGGGTGCCCTTGACTACCAGCATCTTGGCGAAGTTCAACGCTTTGAAGAAATTGGTCTTGCCAGAAGCATTGCCACCGTAGATGGCAGCCACCGGCAAGATACGAGTGTTGTACTTCCCGAGTTTGGGCAATCTGTCTCCGTGCTGGCGTTCCCGACTGGCAACCATCGAGAAGGTGACGGAATCGCGGAAGGACATCCAGTTTTCGACAGAGAAGCTAATGAGCATACACCGACCCCTTACGAGTAAAAACCGCTTTGATTGGTCTTTTATTGTACGGCCATGCCATTTTTTGCTCAAATTAAAGAGAAAAAATCTCTTTAGCAAGTGATGGCCGTAGATGGATAAGCGCAGCACATCCATCACCCGAGAGATTGATTCATTGCACAAATTAGTGAACAAAGTAGGGTGCATCACCCCAACGGGGCGATGCACCACGACCTTTACCATCCCCCAAAATTCACAATTTACGCTCTGTCACAGCCTTGGTACGTCGCCCCTTGCGCGAATCAAAGATTCACACGCAAGGGGTGACATACCCTACTCATTTTCGCTGTGTACGCTATTGGCCGTAGGATGAATAAGCACAGTTCATCCATCAACACATCATCACCCGAAATCGATTGATTACACCGGTTATTAAGCCAGCAAAGTAGGGTGCATCACCCCAACGGGGCGATGCACCATGACCTCTACCATCCCCCAAAATTCACAATCTACGCTCTATCACAACTTTGGTACGTCGCCCCTTGCGCGAATCAAAGATTCATACGCAAGGGGTGACATACCCTACTCATCTTATGTGTGTAGGCTATTGATAGTTGAAAAAGCACTTTATTCGGCGCTATATTTGTAGCTGTTATTTTGAGGAATCAATCATGGACACCATCTACGCAGACTACTCCATCAGCATGTCAGAATTTAAGCGCAACCCAGCACAAGTGCTGCGAGAAGCAGGAGAAAAACCAGTCGCAGTGCTCAACCACAACCGCCCAGCTTTCTACATGATTACCCCAAAACTCTTTGAAGCACTGGTCGAACAACTGGCCGACCGTGACTTAGTCGAACTGGCCCGCGAGCGATTAACCATGACCGACAGTGCGATTGAGGTTGATATTGAACAGCTCTAACGCACCAACAGAGGCAACAAAATACCGGTTGAAATTCCTACCGGCTGCCCTTGATGAATGGAATGCGCTGGATGGTAGCGTAAAAGCCGTTTTCAAAAAAATCCTAAGAAAACGATTGGAAGAACCGCGAGTTCCCGGGGCTGAATTACATGGCGACCTACGCAACTGCTACAAAATTAAACTGCTAAAACAGGGCTATCGCTTAGTGTATCAAATTGAGGATGACGTTTTAGTGGTGCTGGTACTGGCCGTTGCAAAGCGTGAGGACATGGCAGTTTATCGTGCAGCAATCGCACGACTGGTTTCAGATCAATAGCAAGAAACCATCACCCAACTAAAAAAAAGCCACCCAAATCATCGGGTGGCTTTCTTGGTAGCGCAGAGCGCTTATGCCTGCAACAACAACTTATTCATCCGCTTCACAAACTGCGCCGGATCAGCAAGCTGGCCGCCTTCAGCCAACAACGCCTGCTCAAACAACAACGCACTCAAATCGGCAAAACGGTCTTCACTTTGCTCACGATCCAAACGCTTCACCAACTCATGCTCAGGGTTCAGCTCCAGAATCGGTTTGCTGCTATCCACCTTCTGCCCCGCTTGCTTTAACAAACGCTCCAGATGCGTGCTCATACCGTACTCATCCACCACCAAACACGATGGCGAGTCGGTCAAACGATGGGTAACGCGAACTTCTTTTACCTTCTCGGCCAAGACCGTTTTCACCCGTTCCACCACCGGCTTCAACGCTTCCTCAACCTTTTCTTGCTCTTTCTTCTCCTCGGCATCGGCCAATTCGTCAAGATCAAGCGCGCCTTTCGCCACCGACGACAATTTCTTACCATCAAACTCGGTGAGATAGCTCAACATCCACTCGTCAACACGATCCGTCAACAACAACACCTCAACGCCTTTCTTGGCAAAAATCTCCAAGTGTGGGCTATGGCGAGCGGCGGCGGTGGTGTCGGCGGTGATGTAGTAAATGTGCTTTTGCCCTTCTTTCATCCGAGATACATAGTCGCCTAACGACACCGTTTGTTCATCGGATTCTTGATGCGTCGAAGCAAAGCGCAACAGCTTAGCAATACGGTCGCGGTTGCTGAAGTCTTCACCAACGCCCTCTTTCAACACCGAACCAAATTCCGTCCAGAAACCTTGGTATTTCTCGGTTTCTTTCTCGGCGAGGTCTTCCAACAAGCCCAAGACCTTTTTCACACAACCGGCGCGAATGGCGTCGATGTCCTTCGAGCTTTGCAACAACTCACGGCTGACATTCAGCGGCAAATCTGCCGAATCAATCACCCCACGCACAAAGCGCAAATAGTGTGGCATCAGCTTTTCGGTGTCTTCCATGATAAAGACACGACGTACATATAACTTCACCCCTTGCTTGCGCTCACGCTCCCATAAATCAAACGGGGCTTTGGCAGGGAGATACAACAACTCGATATACTCTTGCCGCCCTTCGACACGGGCATGGCTCCATGCCAGAGGGTCTTGATAGTCGTGAGACACATGCTTGTAGAACTCACGATATTGCTCTTCGCTAATATCGCTCTTGCTACGCGCCCACAACGCCGAAGCTTGGTTAACACTTTCCCAACCTTCTTGTTTCACTTCCTTGCCATCGTCGTCAAACGTAGGCTGTTTTGGCATTTCAATCGGGATAGCGATATGGTCGGAGTATTTGCGGATAATGCTACGCAACTGCCAATCGTTGAGCAGATTGTCTTCTGAGTCACGCAGATGCAAGACAATTTCTGTCCCACGACCCGCTTTTTCGACGGTTTCTAAGGTGTAATCACCTTCACCAGCCGACTCCCAACGCACTGCCTCAGTCGCAGGGGCACCAGCGCGGCGAGTGGTCAGGGTCACACGATCAGCCACAATAAAAGCCGAATAGAAGCCAACACCAAATTGACCGATTAAATTCGCGTCTTTTTTGGCATCACCCGTGAGATTCTCAAAGAAAGCCTTGGTACCCGACCGCGCAATGGTACCGATATTTTGAATCACTTCTTCGCGATTCATCCCGATGCCGTTATCGCTGATGGTCAGCGTTTTTGCCTCTTTATCAAAAGCAAGGCGGATTTTTAACTCGGCATCGTTTTCAAACAATTCTGGGGTTTCTAGGGCTTCAAAACGCAGTTTGTCAGCTGCATCAGAAGCATTTGAAATCAGCTCGCGCAGGAAAATTTCCTTGTTTGAGTACAAGGAGTGGATCATCAGATGCAGGAGCTGTTTCACTTCGGCCTGAAAGCCCAGGGTTTCCTTTTGTGCGCTCATCGTATTCTCAACCAAATGGGATTAAACAATCGAGCAACACAAATGAGGCAAAGCCAGTGCTTTTCAAGACTAAAAGAGGTTGGACTCAGCGACAATCGCCGCCGCCGAGCCCATCAAGAGACAGGCTATTTAGCCCATTAACCAAGTGCGGGGGTTGGATTCCAACCACATTTTGATTTGTCGCGCATCGTCCAAACGCGAATTAGGATTGTCTGCCGCCAACAGCACAATAAACATTGGTGTTGAGCCGACAGTGGCTTGCATCACTAAACAACGTCCAGCCTCGCGGATATAGCCCGTTTTCGATAAACCAATCTGCCATTCACCCTCACGCACTAAGGCATTGGAATTGCGGTAGTGCAATACACGATTCGAGGGCAACAACACATCATGTTCTGCTGTGGTGCTGTATTGGCGAATCAGCGGGTATTGATAGGCAGTTTGTACCATGTGGGCCAAATCCAGCGCCGTGGCGCGATTACCGCTGTTCAAACCGGTTGCGTCGTAAAACACCGCATCGCGCATCCCGATTTGTTTCGCTTTGCGGTTCATGCGCGCAATAAAGGCATCCGTTCCACCGGGGAAAGTCCGTGCCAACGCTGCTGAAGCGCGGTTTTCACTCGACATCAGCGCCAGCAACAGCATTTCGCGCCGAGAGAGGGTAGTCCCCACCGCCAAACGGGAGCTGGTTCCCTTCAGACGATCAATCTCAGCCTCGGTGATGCTAATCATCTCGTCCATCGGTAAATTGGCATCCAGCACCACCATCGCTGTCATCAGCTTGGTAATCGAGGCAATCGGGGTCGAGAGATGGGCATTTTTTTGATACATCGGTTCACCAGTCATCGCATTGATGACCAAAACCGCATGAGAATGCAAACTTGGCTCGGCACTGGCTTCTAAACTCGCCGTCTGTGTGGCACGCCCTTCGGCCAGCACAGGGGGCAAAGCGGCCCCAAATAGACACGTTGCCAAGGCAAAAGAAGAAAAATAGCGGCGTAACATCGATCATTCCTTAGCCAAAAAAACGGCACATGCCCGTGATCCAGCAAAGAACAACGGGCATGTGGCAGTACACGTTACATTGTACGGGAATGGTTTGCGTTATGTCGCTTAATCTGTGGCTTTCACCGGTTTAATTTTGACGGGGAAAGTCTGTTGCAAACTGTTGACATAAGCAAAGGCATCCTGACCCACTTGGAGTTCAGTCAAACGGGCGGCCAATTCGGCTTGTCGTTCTGCATTCTTCGCTGGTGGGGTGGCATGTGGTGCGACACGATAAATCACATAACTGCCATCACCCACCGCTGTGCCAACATAGGCCGGCGCAGGTTTCAACTTAGCAGAGAACACGACTCGCGCTTCTTCTGGTGACAAACCAATGGGTGCTTCACGCGAGACGCGCTGTAACGGCCCCCAAGCGTATTGGTCGCTGGCTTGTCCAGCTTTCAGCTTGGCTAAGAACGCCTTGCCTGCTTCTTGTGCCACTGTGTTGGCCTGTTGCAAGCGCAGTTCCCGTTCAATTTGTGCCGATACTTGCTCTAGCGGTTGTTGTTGGGCTGGGCGATGTTCTAAGACACGCGCAATCACCGTGCGCCCAGGCGCAATTTCGATTGCTTCGCTATTGTGTTTTTGTTTCAACACATCATCACCAAACACCGCTTCTAACAACTTAGGTTGGGCTAAGGGCGAGGGGAGGGCGGTGTTACGCTCTAACCATTCGCTGGTTTGCTGCTTGGTTTTCAATAAATCGGCCACCGCTTGCAAGCTATCCGCTTTTTGATAGGCCAACTCACCCGCTTCTTCCACCTTTTGGCGGTATAGCGCATTGGCTTTTTGTTTTTGCAAACGCTCAACAATGCTCGGTTTCACCGACTTGAGATCAGGCGAGCGAATGTCTTGCACTTTAATGATGTGAAAGCCAAATTCACTTTCAACCAACTCACTGAGCTGACCTTTGTTCAGTTTGAAAGCCGCTTCCTCAAACGATTTCACCATCACACCACGCGGCACATAACCAAGATCCCCGCCACGGGCAGCACTGCCGGGGTCTTGTGAATGTTGGCGCGCTAGCGCAGCAAATTGCTCTGGTTTTTCCTGCAACAGAGACAACACCGTTTCCGCTTGTTGGCGGGTGTTTTGTTTCACTTCGCTATTTGCCCCCTGCGGTAAGGCAAACAGAATATGAGCAAGCTGGCGTTCTTCTCGTGCCAACTCGGTTTTATGTTCTTCAAAGTATTTTTCAATCTCAGCTGCTTCAATCGGAATCGTGGCAGCAATTTGATCGAGAGTGATTTCGATGTATTCCAGTTTTACCGCCTCTGGAATGACATATTGTGCTTTGTCTTTTTCGTAAGCGGCTTTAATGGCATCAGACGCCAACTGCACCCGATCAGTAAATTTTTCTGGACGGAACCACAGCGGATTGATTTCGCGCACTTCGGCAAGGGTGACGGCCAAACGCTCAGTAACGGTTTTTGGTAAGAAGGCGGAAGCAGCTAGGGCTTGAATTTGTTTGTCCAAACGTAATTCACGCATCACGTTTTGTTCAAAGGCTTCAGCCGACAGATTTTGTGATGCCAAATAGGCCTGATAAGTCGCTGGATCAAAACGGCCATCTTTTTGCATCGCCGGAATGGCAGCAATCGCACGCTGTAGCATGGCAGGCGTAATCACCAAACCGGCTTTTTCTGCCTCGGCCAGTAACAAACGCTGGCGGATGAGCATATCGAGCATTTGCTGTCGTAGCGCAGGATGACTCGGTTGGCCTTGCAATGCTTGGTCGAGATCGCGACTGTAGATGCGGCTATCGCCAACTTCTGCGAGATAGTTATCATCGGTGGCTGTGGTATAACTGCCAACACCAAAGCCAACAAAAGTCAGTGCCACTGCCCCTAAGATCACTTTGATGAGGACAGTATTTTTTTGGACAAAATCAAACATACACGCCGTATTTCCGTTTGCCGGTCGGCAAAAAATAAGGTGAACCCGAGGTGTTCACCTTTAAATAAAATAAACACGTAACCTGTGCAACATCACGCTGGTGTGCACAAAGCAGTGTGAGGTTGGCACACTGCTTTTACACAGACAAATTACAGGGCGTCTTTCAACGCTTTGCCCGGGCGGAACTTAGGCGATTTTGAAGCAGGGATCTGAATGGTAGCGCCGGTTTTTGGATTGCGCCCAGTACGTGCGGCACGTTCACCGACGTAGAAACTGCCAAAGCCAACCAAAGTGACTGTATCACCTTGTTTCAGTGCCTCGGTTAAGGCAGCAACCGTAGCGTCCAATGCTTTGCCGGCATCGGCTTTAGACAGTGCAGCGCGCTCAGCGATGGCGTCGATCAATTCTGCTTTATTCATTGTGATCCCTTAAATTATTGTAATGATTCCTAAGAATCGAAAATCAAACCGTCTGCTTTATAGCAAGGTGCAATTCGGCATGTCAAGCAAGCCACTCACGCTTAATGTGTGGTGATTTGCGAGCCATTCGCCGCTTCATTCAACGCTGGAATCGGCGTCACCGCTTCGGCCTCTTCCAACAAAGGCACAGGTTCACGCTCTAGGGCATGACTCAGCACTTGCTCAATCCATTTAACCGGATGAATTTCCAGCTTTTGTTTCACATTTGCCGGAATCTCAGCCAAATCCTTGACGTTGCCTTGCGGGATTAAGACATGCTTAATGCCCCCACGTTGTGCGGCCAACAGCTTTTCTTTCAGGCCCCCAATTGGCAACACCTCACCACGCAAGGTAATTTCACCGGTCATGGCAACATCAGCGCGGACAGGAATTTTGGTCAAGGCAGAGACCATCGCCGTCACAATCGCAATCCCTGCCGAAGGGCCATCTTTTGGTGTAGCACCTTCTGGTAGGTGAATATGGATGTCGTTTTTCTCGTAGAAATTGCTGGCAATACCTAACTGGCGAGCACGACTGCGTACCACACTCATCGCCGCCTGCACTGACTCTTGCATCACCTCGCCGAGTTGGCCAGTGCGAATGATATTACCCTTACCCACCAAGGCGACCGCTTCAACCGTCAGCAACTCACCGCCCACTTCCGTCCATGCCAAGCCCGAAACTTGTCCAACTTGATTGGCTTGCTCAGCCACACCATAATCGTAGCGGCGCACGCCTAGGTATTTATCCAACCCTTTCGCCGCAATGGTCACTTTTTGTGCTGCTTTACCCAACTGTTTCGCACGCACCACCTTGCGACACAGTTTGGCCAATTCGCGGTCAAGATTACGCACACCGGCTTCGCGAGTGTAGTAACGCACAATGTCACGGATCGCTGATTCTTGCACGACCAATTCACCTTCAGTCAGGCCGTTGTTTTTCAGTTGCTTCGGCAACAGATAGCGCTGAGCAATATTCAGCTTTTCATCTTCGGTGTAACCCGAGAGACGAATCACTTCCATCCGATCAAGTAACGCAGGTGGGATATTCATCGAATTTGCCGTTGCGACAAACATCACATCCGACAAATCGAAGTCAACTTCAGCATAATGATCAGCGAAAGCATGGTTTTGTTCGGGGTCTAACACTTCTAATAAAGCAGAAGAAGGATCACCACGGAAATCAGACCCCATCTTGTCCACTTCATCGAGCAAGAACAGCGGGTTTTTCACCTTGGCTTTAATCATGCTTTGCAAAATTTTGCCCGGCATCGAACCAATATAAGTACGGCGGTGACCGCGAATTTCTGCTTCATCACGCACTCCACCCAGAGCCATCCGCACAAACTCGCGGTTTGTCGCACGAGCAATCGATTGCCCCAGCGATGTTTTACCGACACCGGGCGGGCCAACTAAGCACAAAATCGGGGCTTTAAGTTTATCGACACGCTGTTGAACCGCCAGATATTCAACAATCCGCTCTTTGACCTTTTCCAGACCAAAGTGATCGCTTTCTAATACCTCTTCTGCCGCAGCCAAGTCTTTATTGATCTTGCTTTTCTTTTTCCACGGCAGATCGATCAGCGTTTCAATGTAATTGCGTACCACGGTTGCCTCGGCCGACATGGGCGACATCAGGCGCAATTTTTTCAACTCAGCTAAGGCTTTTTCGCGGGCTTCTTTTGTCATTCCAGCCGCTTTGATGCGCTTTTCCATCGCATCTAAGTCGCTGTTTTCGTCCAGCTCACCCAATTCTTGTTGAATGGCTTTGACTTGTTCGTTCAAGTAGTAGTCGCGCTGGGTTTTTTCCATCTGTTGCTTGACGCGACCACGAATGCGTTTTTCAACTTGCAGAATCTCTAGTTCAGATTCCAGTTGCGTCAACAAGTGCTCTAAGCGTGGCTCAGTGTGCAACAGCTCGAGCACTTCTTGTTTTTGTTCTAATTTCAGCGGTAAATGCGCGGCGATGGTGTCGGCCAAGCGGCCAGCTTTATCAATGCCAGTGATTGAGGTCAAAATCTCAGGAGGAATTTTTTTGCTGAGTTTGACAAATTGTTCAAACTGCGCCAATAAGGTCCGGCGCATGGCTTCAGATTCAGAGCTATGCTCTTCCTCTGCCGCAAACACTTCTAAATCGGCTTCAAAGAATTCGGCATCGTCACGAATTTCGGTGATGGTGGCACGTTGGCGGCCTTCAACCAGCACTTTGACCGTACCATCGGGCAGTTTCAACATCTGCAATACGGTGGATAGCGTACCAATGCGGTATAAATCTTCTTCGGAAGGTTCGTCTTTAGCAGCAGTTTTTTGGGCAACCAATAAAATCTGTTTGCCCTCGTTCATTGCCTGTTCAAGTGCCTTAATCGACTTGGGGCGGCCCACAAACAGGGGGATCACCATATGCGGGAACACCACGACATCGCGCAAGGGGAGCAGGGGCAAGGTCAAAGCTTCTGCAGGTGCGGTATCTTGGGCGTTAGACATTGAGTTTCCTGTAATTAAAGACGAAGAGATGCAAGGGAAATGGGGCAGGCGCAAGCGAATTCAAGCAAAACACCCACCATCCCCCCTTCGACAAAAAACCGCCCCGAAGGGCGGTTAGTGTCATACAACAAGCCAACACTAGGCAGAACGTGATACCGATAGATCGTCTTCTTGATAGACATAAAGCGGTTTCACGCCCTGTTCGATTACGTTTTCATCGACCACGACGCGATTGACGCCAGACAACGAGGGAAGCTCGTACATGGTATCAAGCAACGCTCGCTCGATAATCGAGCGCAAACCACGGGCACCCGTTTTGCGGGCAAGCGCTTGTTTAGCAATGGCTTTTAGGGCTGTTGGTCGAATTTCTAGCTCGACTTCTTCCATCGCAAACAGCTGTTGGAATTGTTTGATTAAAGCGTTACGCGGTTCGGTGAGAATCGTCACCATCGCGGCTTCATCCAATTCTTCCAACATCGCCAACACCGGCAAGCGACCGATAAACTCGGGAATCAAACCGAATTTAATCAAATCTTCTGGCTCGGTTTCTTGCAAAACACGGCCAATCGCCTCGCCTTGCTCTTTCGAGAAGACATCGGCCCCGAAACCAATCCCGCCTTTTTGTGAACGCTGACGGATAATTTTTTCTAAGCCATCAAAAGCGCCACCACAAATAAACAGGATGTTGGTAGTGTCAACTTGGATAAACTCTTGATTCGGGTGTTTGCGGCCACCTTGCGGCGGAATCGATGCAACAGTGCCTTCAATCAGCTTTAACAGCGCCTGTTGCACCCCTTCACCCGATACATCACGGGTAATCGAAGGGTTGTCAGACTTACGGGAAATTTTATCGATTTCATCGATATAGATAATCCCACGCTGAGCCTTGCTGACATCGTAATCGCATTTTTGCAACAGCTTCTGAATGATGTTTTCAACATCTTCACCCACATAACCAGCTTCGGTCAGTGTGGTTGCATCGGCCATCACAAAGGGCACATCCAACAAACGTGCCAAAGTTTGTGCTAACAGGGTTTTTCCTGAACCCGTTGGGCCAATCAGCAAGATATTACTCTTGGCCAATTCAACCCCGGGCGCACCTTCTTCGCCACGTGCCAGACGTTTGTAATGATTATATACAGCCACCGAGAGCACTTTTTTCGCTGCCTCTTGACCAATGACATATTGGTCGAGGGTAGCGCGGATCTCTTGTGGCGTTGGCAGGTGAGATTTGGTTTTATCTTTCCCTTCCAACGCTGCAGCTGCCTGTTCTTCACGAATGATGTCGTTACATAAATCGACACACTCATTACAAATAAAGACCTGTGGGCCAGCAATCATCTTGCTGACCTCGTGTTGGCTCTTACCGCAGAAAGAACAGTACAGCAGCTTGTCTTTCTTTTTTATGCTCATGAACGGGCTGCCTCGCTGCGATTAGCAAGCACTTTATCGATCAAACCATATTCACGCGCTGCTTCCGCCGTCATGAAGTTATCGCGATCGGTATCACGCTCTAAATCTTCGACTGGGCGGTCGCAGTGTTGCGCCATTAACTCATTAAGCTTGCGTTTCAAGCTCAGGATTTCGCGGGCATGAATCTCAAAGTCGGAAGCCTGACCCGAGAACCCACCCAAGGGTTGATGAATCATGACGCGAGAATTTGGCAGTGCAAAGCGTTTACCTTTTGCACCAGCAGAGAGCAAAAATGCGCCCATGCTTGCCGCTTGCCCGATGCACAGTGTTGACACATCAGGCTTAATGAAATTCATCGTGTCATAAATCGACAACCCAGCCGTGACCGACCCACCGGGTGAGTTGATATACAGGTAGATGTCTTTGTCAGGATTTTCCGACTCAAGAAACAACAACTGCGCCACCACCAGATTGGCAGAATCATCTGTCACCGGCCCCACCATAAACACAATGCGCTCTTTGAGCAGGCGAGAGTAAATATCGTAGGCGCGCTCACCACGACCACTTTGCTCCACCACCATCGGCACTAAGCCTAAGGCATGTGGAGTGGGCTGTGTAGTTTGCCAATCTGATTGGATATGCATTAGGCGTTCCCCATCAACTCATCAAAAGAAACCGATTTCTCGCTTACTTTGGCCTGAGATAACACAAATTCAACCACATTATCTTCCAGCACCATCGATTCTGGGCCTTGCAGACGTTCTGGGCTGGCTTTGTACCATGCGATGACTTCTTCAGGTTGTTCGTAGCTCTCGGCAAATTCTTGGATCAGAGCCATGACTTGCTCTTCTTTTGCTTTGATGTCGTGTTTTTCAACCAGTTCCGCCAAAATCAAACCCAAGGCAACACGGCGCTCGGCTTGTTTGGTGAACAAATCGGCAGGCAGCGGCATCGAGTTTGCATCAATTCCACGTTGTGCCAAGTCTTGACGAGCTTGGTCCATCAAACGGTTGATTTCCATGCCCACCAACGCTTTTGGTAATTCGATTGGGGTGGCATCCAACAGCGCTTGCATTGCATTTTCTTTCACTTGTGCTTGCAGGCGGCGTTTGACTTCGCGGGTAACGTTTTTACGAATTTCTTCGCGCATTTTGCTCACATCACCATCCGCGATGCCAAGCTGTTTTGCAAAAGCTTCGTCGATTTCTGGCAAGGTAGCTGCAGCAACATTTTTCACGGTGATGGTAAACACAGCGGTTTTACCAGCCACTTCTTTACCGTGGTAATCCTCAGGGAAAGTCACCGATACATCACGGCTTTCGCCTTCGGTCAAACCGATAACGCCAGCCTCGAATTCAGGCAACATTTGCCCTTGACCCAACACAAACGGGAAGTTCTCCGAGCTACCACCGGCAAACGCTTCACCATCGATGGTGCCTTTGAAATCGATAATCACACGGTCGCCTTCAGCAGCAGCGCGTTCGACACGGTCGAAACGGGTGCGCTGTTTACGCAGAATATCAATGGTCTTATCAATTTCAGCATCAGTCACTTCGGTCACTGGCTTTTCGACTTCTTTGTCGGTTAAAGAACCAATGGCGACTTCTGGATACACTTCAAATAAAGCACTGAAAGTAAATTGGCTGCGGTCTTCTTCGCTGTTTTGTGGTTCAAAACGCGGGAAGCCAGCCACACGCAACGCTTGCTCGCGCACAGCCGCAGTAAAGCTATTTTGAATCTCTTCACCCAACACTTCTTCACGCACTTGCAAACCGTAGTTCTGCTCAACAATTTTCAGTGGCGCTTTGCCTGGGCGGAAACCTTGGATCTTGGCATTACGAGCCACACGCTGTAAGCGTTGTTTCACTTGGTTATCGATGGCTTCGGTAGGCAAGGAGATCGTCAAACGGCGCTCCAAGGTGCTCAACGTTTCCAACTGAATTTGCATCTTGAATCCTTAATCAAAAGCTTGGATGAAAAGCGATAAAGGCAAGGACGGTCAAATCACCCGATCAGGATTTCATCCGAGCGAGGAGACTGTTCTGGCTTACGCAAGAAAGGCGCGAGTATATCACGGGTGTTTACTGCAGCAACGGGCAGGGATCAAACAGCGAGCATTCTGCCGCGAATTGGCTCGCCATCATCATGCTATCTCCCTCAGACTGCGACAGTCGCGCGTTGTCGTACTTGTTCAAACAGACACACCGCCGCCGCGATTGCCACATTCAATGATTCAGTTTGGCCGGGCATCGGAATTAATACTGGCTGAGCTAAAGCGGCCAAGGCATCAGAAACGCCAGTGCCTTCATTACCAAAAACAAAAGCGCAAGGCGGAGTTAAATCACATTGGTAAAGACTGTGCTGTGCAGCAAGATGGGTCACCAGCTTGATACCAACAAAATCAGTCAATACAGCGGCTAAGTCGGCATCAGCAACGATTTGCAGAGAAAAGTGTGCGCCCATTGCGGCACGGAGCACTTTCGATGACCACACGTCAACACAATCGGCAGACAAATACACTTGGGTAATACCGGCGGCAGCGGCAGTGCGTAACAACGTCCCTAAATTACCTGGGTCACGAATCGACTCGAGCAATAGTTTGTCCTGTGACATCACCTTCGGGCGCGGCAAGGCAGTCAACGACATCACCCCCAGTACCTCGGGGGCAGAATGTAGCGCCGACATTTTTTGTAAAGCAGCCTCTGCCACCCATACATATTCTGTCGTTGCCGCACAACGTTGCAATAACGCTTGGACTTCGGGATGGTGTTCTGCACGGCTATTGAGATAAAGACGTTCTAAGCGCCCACCTCGATCCAGCAAGGTATGGCATAGATGTAAGCCTTCTAACACACATCGCTGTTCAGTATGGCGCGCCTTTGCTTTTTCTAGTAGGCGATTGAGGTTTTTTAACTGCGGATTGTGTGGAGAATCAATACGGGCAAGCAAAACAACCCCTTACATATTAGCGAGATGAATAATGGCCGCTTTAAATGATTGGTAAACCACATCATCAATATCACGTCCAGTTTGTGCATTATCGATATAAAACAGCCCTTTGAATGCACCATCTTTATGTAGGCTAATCATGGCACAACCATTTTCTGGTACACCGACAAAGAAATTATCTTGGAAGCGACTGCGGATAGTAGCTAATTGAGGTGCAGCAATCCGAATGGCTTGGGTTTTTTGCCCAAAAGCATGGAAAAAGCTGTTGTGATCTAACGATAATACGGCCCCAATAAGCTGATCTTCATGCTCAAAACCAATCCGGTAGTGATTACGCAAAGTTTGATCGGTTGGATTAACGGCAAAAAATGCCAAGCGATCACATCCCAACTGTAAAGACAAGCTGGCTAAGGTGCGGCGAATAGACTGATCGAGCTGGGTCATCCGCTCATCACTGCTCCAGTCAAAGAACAAGAATTCGTTCTCTGATACCAAAGGCATAATGGGTAACAAAGCTAATTCGCGGGCAAAACGGTCGTTATCTGTCCCGGCAGCAGGATGGCGAGCCAGATAAAGCGCAATTTGGGTAAGGACTTGCCATAAAGTTTCACGCGGTTGTTGCAACAAATCTGCTGCGTTATCCAGCATGTGTACCACAGGTTTTGACCACCAACCTTCATCAAAGCGCGAGGTAATTTGAATCGCACACCGCAACACCAATTTACGACGGTCGATGGTTTCGTGGGATTGCTGCGACAACATTTCTAGGGCTTGCGGCGGCATCCGGCACAGGGTCAATAATTCGGACAACACCATGTCATAAGGCACACCAAAGCGTTTTTTAGCAACCTCATCTGGTGTGGCTTGTGGATCTAGCGCAGTATCTAAGGCACGACAACACAGCGGCACTTGATATAACAAGGCAGCAACAAAGTATTCTTCAACCCGATGCTCTTCGTTTAATGCTAACCACTCTTTTACCAACCAAGCAGAAAAACGGGCACGAGCATAGGCGGTGCGAATCGCCGGCATGTGGGCTGGTGCAACCCGCGACTCGAGACTGGGCAGCGAACCAAAGCGGTTAAAGAATTGGTCAAGGCCAATCAACATAATCGCGTGTTCAATCCCCAATGTTACCGTCAGAGGCTCACGCACACGTTCGATAGAAGCGACATGGCGCAGCAACTGATAGGCCAATAAGGGGTCGGCCAACACCACATTGGCCACATCCGCAACATTCAGCAAGCTTTCATCTGTTCGCCGCAGATGCGCCAAACGATCAAGACTCACAGAACGAATCGGGAGCGGCTCGGTTGCCATCGTACGAAGCCAGTTTTTCATGCTCTATCCTTCGGTTTCTGCCACACATACAGACAAGAGCCAATACGATCATTGATAGGAAATGATTGCTGGGCCGGCTGTCCTGGTATCGTAAAAGTATTGCTAATCAGTTGGCCATGTGCCGGTGCTTGTTGGCAAAATTGTTGCCAAACTTTTGGCATGGGCTCAGGAGAGAGATAACAGTATACGATATCCGCTTCTTGCAGTGAGGTTTGCCATAAATTGGCAAATTTCACTTGCACATTGCGCACAAAACACGCTCGTATCCGTGCAATTAAAAAGGGAATCATACTGTTTTCTACCCCAGTCAAGACCAGATCGGGGCGCAGGCGCGCTAAACCAAATAAGACCGTGCCAGTACCACAACCCAGATCAATTAACCGTGCTTGCGGCGGTACGATATATTGCAGTTGTGAAAGTGTGGCCTTCGTGGATAAAAACAGAGGCACCCGTTCACGCCACGCATTGCCAGAGATGGCAAAAGTCAGCGCGGCTAAAGCCAGATACCACTCGGGCGCAATGTCTAGCATTAAAGCCCCCCATAACAAAGGGAGAGCGACAAGATGCAATAAACTTGCCCACCAAGGGTGGCGGCGAAAACGACTCAATAACACCGCACAAGGGCCTTGTAGTAACAGCGCAGGGATAGAAAAAGAAACGGCGACCGGCCATGCTAATAGCAAACCGATCACCATCACTAAGCCGTGCTCTAGCCAGCGGCGAATTGAGAAAGACATTGAAATCTGGAAAAAGGCGACAGTGAAAAAGTTACTGTCCTGCCGTTTCTGTTGTCTCTGCGGGGGCTGGAGACGGAGCAGCTGCCGCAGCACGCTCTGCGACAGAGGGGCCTGATTCGCGCAGAATTTCTTCTTCCGTTTTCTTATTGAGGACAATAATCGTGATGCGACGGTTAATCGGATTGGTTGGGTTGGTTTGATCGAGTGGATTCGCCGCAGCCAAACCGGTCACTCGTAACATTTTTTGCTCAGTCATCCCGCCCAACAACAATTCACGACGCGCCGCATTAGCGCGGTCAGCCGACAACTCCCAGTTACTGTAGCCACGTTCACCGGCGGCAAAAGGGGTGGCATCAGTGTGTCCAGAGATTGACAACCGATTTGGCACATCATTCAGAATTTTTGCCATTTCCTGCAATAACAGGCGAGTGTGCGGCAACAAACTGGCACTACCTGAATCAAACATCGGACGATTTTTTTCGTCGATGATTTGCACCCGCAACCCTTCTGGGGTCATTTCAAGGGTAATTTGATCTTTAAACTGTTTTAAGGTTTGGTTTGACTCAATCGCCTGAGTGATTTTTTGCGAAAGCTTGTTGAGCAAGACACGTTCTTTGCGCTCATCTGTCACGATATTGCTGCGGTTCACCTGTCCTGCGGAACGGGTTAAGTCCTCACCCCCTCCCTTGATGGGACTGGTGGCATCACCCGCACCATCGCCCCCGAGCAACGCCACTTTCAATGGTGTACGGAAGTATTCAGAAATCCCCGCTAACGCGCCTTGGGAGACCGATGATAACAACCACATCAACAAGAAGAACGCCATCATCGCTGTCACAAAGTCAGCATACGCAATCTTCCACGCACCACCGTGGTGGGCATGCCCCCCTTTTTTGATGCGCTTGATAATAATGGGGCGTTGTGATTCATCAGCCATGCTCGGCTCCTTTTAACCTACTAAACAAAGCACATAAAAATTAGCGGTTCTTCGCGTTTTTCACGTGTTCTTCCAACTCAAGGAAGGTTGGACGATCGGTGCTTTGCAGAGCTTTACGACCAAATTCAACCGCCACAGGAGGCGCATACCCGTTGAGCGATGCCAACAAGGTAACTTTGATGGTATTGAGCATCCGCGTTTGGTCGTTGAGTTTGTGTTCTAGGTTGGTTGCCAATGGACCGACGAAACCGTAGGACAGCAAAATACCCAAGAAGGTACCAACCAGCGCCGCCGCAATCAGTTTACCGAGTTCTGCCGGCGGAATCCCCACCGATTCCATCGTATGCACCACACCCATCACACACGCCACAATACCCAAAGCAGGGAAAGCATCAGCCAAGTTACGTACAGCATTGACCGGCACTTCGCCTTCATGGTGGTGGGTTTCAATTTCGATATCCATCAAGTTTTCAATCTCGATAGGATTCAAATTACCCCCAACCATCAAGCGCAAGTAGTCACACATAAACTCTGTGACATGGTGCTCAGCCAAGATAGAAGGATATTTGGTAAACAAAGGGCTTTCTGCCGGCGCATCCACATCGGCTTCAATCGACATCAAACCCTCTTTACGCACTTTGCCAAGAATTTCGTACAGCAATGCAAACAGCTCCATATACATTGCTTTATCGAAGTTGGATTTTTTCAGCGTGGTTGGCAAAGCCTTCATGGTGGCCTTGAGTGGTGCACCTGCATTCGCCACCAAGAACGCGCCCACCGCAGAACCACCAATCATCAGCAGCTCAACCGGCTGGAACAGCGATGCAAGATGGCCACCGGCAAGTACAAAGCCGCCGAACACACTGCCTAATACAATGATGTAACCGATGATGACAAACATTAAAGCCCCTTAAGAATGGCTATTTCTCTGTGATGTCCAGCACCCTGATGACGCAGCGCAAAAACGGCCACTATTGTAACAAACACTGGCTATTCGCCAATAGTTCAACTCGCATGACGCTGTAGAAAGTTTGCCTATTTGCAACACGAAAGGATGAGCAATCGGGCCAGCTAAGGCTAAAATGACCAGCAATCTTGTGATCTCACCATGGAGCTTAGCAATGGATGTTGGTTCTCGCCTACGTCATGTCAGAGAAAAATTTGGTTTATCACAGCGTGAATTGGCAAAACGGGCTGGCGTCACCAATGGGACAATTTCCCTGATTGAGCAAAATCGTGTCAGTCCCTCGGTTAGTTCATTGATGAAGGTACTCGAAGGGTTGCCGATGACACTGGCTGAGTTTTTTACCTTTGATCTGGCCCCACAAGCCCCTACACCGTTTTATCCCAAAGCGTGTCAACCGAATGTGGGACGGGAGCAGATTTCGTTTTTTTTGGTTGGGCTCAACCATCCTAATCGTAACCTGACTTTATTACGCGAGATTTTCGCCCCAGGGGCTAATACTGGGCCGGATATGCTATCGCATGATGGTCAAGAAGGCGGTGTGATTGTCCGTGGCAGTATTGAGCTTACAGTCAATGGTGAGACCCAACGCTTAGAAGCAGGCGACGGTTATTATTTTGACAGCCGCCTGCCGCATCGCTTTTCAAACCCCAGTCATGAACCGTGTGAGTTGATCAGCGCCAATACCCCCCCATCAGTTTAGTCACGGAAATTATTGAACTGCAGTGGGGTATCCGTTATTTCCTTACGAATCAAAGCAATTGCTTCTTGCAAAATGTCACGCTTTGCGCCGGAAACACGAACCGTGTCACCCTGAATAGCAGCCTGCACCTTTAATTTGGCATCTTTTAGCAAGCGCACAATTTTTTTTGCAAGTTCCGTTTCGACACCGACTTGAATGGTCACAGTTTGCTTGACTTTATTACCGCTGACTTTTTCTAATTTACCATAATCTAAACAACGTACATCGACATTACGTTTGGCTAACTTGGCAATTAAAATATCTTTCACTTGATCGAGTTGAAATTCTGCATCAGCAAATGCCGTTAATACCTTATCACTTTGCTCAATACGGGCATCAGACCCCTTAAAGTCATAGCGGGTGCTGATTTCCTTATTGGCTTGTTCTAAGGCATTACGCACTTCAACCAAATCTACTTCTGAAACAACGTCAAATGATGGCATAGGTTTTACCCCCTTGTTATTTTTCTAAAAAATAGCTGACCAGAAATTCTTTGAAGACAAATCCAGTCACTCCGGTTCCAAGTGCTAAAAATAGAACGAACATCCCAAATTTTCCGGCATCCGATTTTTTACCCAGATCCCAAATAATAAAGCCCATAAAGCCAATTAAACCTGTCAGTAAAACCCCCATCGACCATCGGGTAAATTCTTCTTCTGACATGTTATCTCCTCAATCTATGTTCATTCAGTGATATGACAGACTCTGTTATGCCAATTTCAAAACGACAGGCAGACTATGTGACGTTTTTTTTCCAAAAAAATGAACCACTCGGCTATAATATTTC
>Ga0079301_1000289_pt1 | contig 24309 bp, 21 predicted proteins | sample Wag4_2014_7_11_3_FD_74797 | JGI IMG/M metagenome (GOLD analysis project Ga0079301, IMG submission 74797) | Fresh water mixed with fracking chemicals microbial communities from Ohio, USA - Utica-2 Time Series FC 2014_7_11 | ecosystem: Engineered > Industrial production > Chemical products > Input... | reverse complement strand
CATCCGATATGCCGAGTTTGGTACCGTTTACCGCTACGAACAGAGTGGAGAATTGCATGGATTGACCCGAGTTCGAGGATTTACGCAGGACGATGCACATATTTTCTGTCGCCCGGACCAAGTAAAGGAAGAGTTTATCAAGGTAATTGACTTGGTATTGTACGTCTTTAAGGCTTTGGGTTTTACAGATTATACTGCTCAGATATCCCTTCGTGACCCTGCAAAAAAGGAGAAATACATCGGTTCGGATGAAGCTTGGGATAAGGCTGAGGCTGCAATTATTGAAGCATCTGCTGAAAAGGGCTTGGAGACGGTAACTGAATTGGGTGAAGCAGCATTTTATGGCCCGAAGCTAGATTTTATGGTGAAGGATGCCTTGGGAAGAAAGTGGCAGTTGGGCACCATCCAGGTGGATTACCAGCTTCCGGATCGTTTCCAGTTGGAATACATTGGTTCGGACAACCAGAAGCATCGCCCAGTGATGATTCACAGAGCTCCTTTCGGATCCTTGGAGCGCTTCGTAGCTGTGCTCATTGAGCACTGTGCTGGAGACTTCCCATTGTGGTTGGCACCGGAACAGATTAATATTTTACCGATTTCAGAAAAATTTATTTCCTACGCAGAAGAATTGAAAGGAATATTGGATGAGGCTGGAATTACGGGAACGATAGACAATCGGGATGAAAAGATTGGCCGTAAGATTCGAGATTCCGAAGTTCGAAAAGTGCCATTTATGCTTATTGTGGGGGAAAAAGAACAAGAAGAAGGAAAAGTGGCTGTACGAAAGCATGGCCAAGGAGACCTGGGAGTTTTCAATCCAGACGAATTTATTCAGTATTTCAAGAGCATTATTTCAGAATCATTGGCCAAAGAATAGGCGAGAAATGGGATTCCATTTTTTGGATTCGAAATAATTCCGATATTTGCAGGCCAAATTAATTAAAACAAAAACAGCTAACTTGAATCAAAGACCGTATCAACCAAGGGGTAGACAAGAAGAACCTTACAAGATCAATCAAAAGATCAGAGTACGTGAGGTGCGCGTAGTGGGTGATTTTGTGGAAGGAGGTAATGCCGTACTTCTCACAGAAAAGGCCATTCAACTCGCTGAGGAGAACGATTTAGACTTAGTCGAGATCTCTCCAAATGCAGATCCTCCGGTATGTAAGATCATTGATTATGCTAAGTTCAAGTTTGAGCAAAAGAAGAAGCAGAAGGAGATTAAAGCCAATGCTGCAAAGGTTGTTTTAAAAGAAATTCGATTTGGACCGAATACAGATGACCACGATTTCAATTTCAAATTGAAGCATGCCGTCAGTTTTCTAAAAGAAGGAGCTAAAGTAAAAGCCTATGTACACTTTGTAGGACGAAGTATTGTCTTCAAGGAGCGTGGAGAAATGTTGCTTTTAAAGTTTGCTCAAGCCTTAGAAGATGTAGGGATTGTGGAACAGATGCCAAGACTGGAAGGAAAGCGCATGAATATTTTCATTGCGCCGAAGCCAGGTAAAAAGTGATTTCAACAACTATAAATACAGCAAAATGCCAAAAGTAAAAACCAAATCCAGTGCAAAAAAGCGGTTTACCCTCACCGGTACCGGCAAAATCAAAAGGAAGCACGCTTTCAAAAGCCATATCCTGACAAAGAAATCTACTAAGCGTAAGCACAACCTAACCAAAGCTGGTTTGGTACACGTTGCTGACGAGGGTAGAGTAAGAGACATGTTGAGAATCTGATTTTCAGCATAAAAAATTTAAAGTAACAAGGTTTATTTATTCACCAGATGCGTTGGTCACTAAGCTCCTAACAAGGGACACCACGGATCAAAAAACAAAACACTATGCCTAGATCGGTAAACGCGGTAGCGTCAAGAGCAAGAAGAAAAAAGGTTTTAAAAGCCACTAGAGGTTACTTCGGAAGAGGTAAGAACGTGTGGACTGTAGCCAAAAACAAGTACGAGAAAGGTCTTCAGTATGCATACAGAGACCGTAAAGCGAAGAAAAGAGAGTTCAGAGCTTTGTGGATTCAACGTATCAATGCAGGTGCAAGAGCCTATGGAGTATCCTATTCTCAGTTGATGGGATTGTTAAAGAAAGCAGAAATCGAATTGAATAGAAAGGTTTTGGCTGACTTGGCAATGAATCATCCAGAAGCATTCAAAGCTGTAGTTGAACGAGTAAAATAAGGTTGGCACTGCCTTAGCTTACGGAAAGCCTCCCAAATCGGGAGGCTTTTTTTTGTTTTATTTATTTCGTGATTGTAAAAAATGGGAAAGGTTTTTGGTTCTAGAATAACTTAAAAATTCCATAAACTGAAATAGATGCAATAGAAGCCACACTGAGCCAAAACATTATTTCAGAAACAGGACCAGAGGCGATTTTTAAAAATTTGTTATGTGATCTGAAGTTAATTGCAGCGAAGACTACAATCAATAGTAAAATAGATCCTACAGCACCGCCTGAAAGTATCATGAAAGTAGGCATCTCTACAAACAGATAAGCGATTACCCATAGGCATGGGAAAAGCCAAGCCAGAATGGCAACCCATTTCTTTCGGTCAGTTAAGCTTTCTGGATTTATCCATCCAAGTTGCCCAAATATATCAGGGAAGAGTCTTGACCAATACGCCAAAGTAGCAAATACACTTGAGTACAATACGAAAAAAGCTCCTGCCAAATATGCCAAACGGGCTTCACTGCCTAAAGATTGCGTGTAGATTAAGGCTAAAGAATTGATTAACTCATTCCCCTCCGGGATTTCTTTCTGACCATAAAGAATGGATGCTCCCAAAAGATAAAATGCAGCTGTGACAACGGTATAAATAACCATGGCTACGATTGCATCAAGTTGCATAATTTTTATCCATCCATTTGCCCTCAATTGCCATTCTTCGGATCCATCGTTTGCGCCTGTATAGGAAGCATATCCTTTTTCCAAACACCAATAGGTATAAGCGATGATTTCATCACTGGCAACTCCGGTGATTCCGAATGCCCCAATTGCAATGAAAACAAGGTGAGGCGGGAGTTCAAATCTCAATCCAGTCAGTACATCTGAAAAAGTAAACCCAAAAGGTGTAAAAGAAATAGCTAACACTGAAGCAAGTGTTAAAAGAGTAAATCCTGCAACCATCAAAATTGCAGTTTTCTCAATGATGGAATAATAATTCTTATAGATTAAAAAGCTTGTAAGGATTGCTAAAATTGGTGCCCAGATCAGTAGTGGGATTTGTGGAAATATCATGCTGATTGCTATAGCAGAACCACCAAGCATACCGCCTACTTGTAAAATCTTGAAAAGGGTAAGTATAAAAGTTGCCCAAATTGCCCAATTTCCTTTTTTGAAAGTAAGACCAGGAAGTTTTGCAAAAGAAAACATTAAAGTCTTTCCTGTAATGATTGCGTTTTTACCGAATTCAAGTTGAATGGCAACTTTCACCAAGCAACTTACTAGAATAACCCAAAAGGTGATAAAACCACTTTTTGCTCCCAGAATAGTAGTGGCGATTAACTCTCCGGACCCAACGATAGAGGCTGAAAGAATAAACCCAGGCCCTAAAAATCTAAGTTTCGAAAAAAACGACTGAGGAGGTTCTTTTGTGGGAGTTTGGGTCATTGTGATGGCAATAGATTTAAAACTAGTGATAAATACCTTTGCTAGACTACCCTTGAATTGATTTTAAAAGAAAAGTAAAGGGATAAAAAATCACAAGGCTTCCATTTATGAAGTCGGTTGCAGCGAAAAATGAATTTGACCCGTGTCTGCCACAGCGTACCTGACCGTCCGCCGCGGCGGATATGAATCCAAACATCAATTGAAAATAAAAAAGACTTCCCAATTGAGAAGTCCTTGTAGCGAGAGGGAGATTTGAACTCCCGACCTCAGGGTTATGAATCCTGCGCTCTAACCAACTGAGCTACCTCGCCATTTATTAATCTTATACTCTTTGGAGTTGAACTCCCGTCCGCCGCGGCGGATATGAATCCTGCGCTCTAACCAACTGAGCTACCTCGCCAAATTTCTTTTTTTTGTTTTTAGGGATATTTCAGAATATTGGTTACCTTCCAAAACATCTTTTTTTATTCCTTTTCACCCAATTTCTGTTGGATTACGAGTTTCAGACCCCTTAAAAACGGAATGCAAATATGAGGGCTTGTTGCCTGAAATGCAAATGGGGAAGGAACTTAGAGATTAAATTATTCAGTTTTTCTCACTCAACTTATGTCTAAAGATCAATTTGTAGCTGATTATCAATTAAATGCTTCCAAAAAAATTGTTTACACCTATTTAAGTACAGCGAGTGGGTTGCAAGAATGGTTTGCCGATAAAGTCCGCATTGATGAAGACAAAAATTACATCTTCAATTTTGATCAAGAGGACCATTATGCGAAGCAAACCATCGTCAAAGCCAATTTACATGTTCGATGGGATTTTTTTGACCCTAAATCCTCGGCTTCCCAGAAAGAATCCTACATCGAATTCAAGTTGGATGAAGCAGAACTAACTCAATCCTTATTTTTAAAAGTAATAGACCAATCCAATTTCTATAGTCTTGATGAACTTGAGGGAATCTGGGATGGATTGATTTCTCAATTGAAAGGAACTATTGGAGGATAAATCCCAACTTTTCGTGCAGTTTCTAAGCGAGAAATTCCCTTACTTTGTTTGGATTTCTGCAGATGAAAAAACTAGATAAACTTATTCTAGGCTCCTTTTTAGGCCCTTTTTTACTCACTTTTTTAGTGGTTGACTTTATCCTATTGATTGTCAACATGTTAAAATATTTCGACGAAATATTCGGAAAAGGCCTGGGATTTTGGATTTATGCGGAACTGATTGGATACTTCGTCATCAGTATTTCGCCTATGGCACTCCCATTAGCAATGCTGCTATCGAGTCTAATGGCATTCGGAAATCTAGGTGAGCATTTCGAACTCACTGCTATCAAGGGAAGTGGCATTTCATTGATTAGAGCCATGAGACCCATTGGTATTTTTGCAGTAGGCTTGACTTTTCTTGCCTTTCTGTCCAACAATTACCTGGTTCCAAAAGTAAACCTCAAGACCTTCTCGCTACTCTATGATATCCGAATGAAAACTCCTTCCTTAGATATCAAGGAGGGGGTATTCTACTCCGGTATTCCAAACTTCAGCATCAAAGTCAACAAAAAGCTGGATGAGGTACGGCTGAAGGATATTTTGATTTACAATCACTCCGAAGGGCAAGGAAATCTGAATGTGACCATGGCAGATTCGGGTAGAATGGAAACCTTCAACAACGACAAATACATGAAGCTGACGCTTTATGCAGGCCAAAGCTATAAGGAATCAAGATCTACTCGAGGAATTACTGAAGCACCCGTAGAGTTTTCAAGAACCGCATTTAAAGAGAATATCATGGTTTTTGATTTAGCAGCCTTTCAATTGAATCGTACTCCTGAAAACCAATGGTCTACAAACCGTGCGATCAAAACAATTAAAGAAATTCAGTATGGCTTGGACTCAATCCATCTAATTGTCAATGATTTAAAATATCAAAATTTCATCACTGCAGCGAGTATTTTTCCTTTTTTCACTAAGAATCGAACCCTTTCTCCCTCGCCGGAAATCTTAGAGGAAAAGGCACGATTTGATACACTTCGAAGAATTCGAATCTTGGAAGAGCAAGCCTTGCAGGACAGTATTGGTTCTGTCAACCAGGAAGTGGTGCTAGATTCTAGCATCAATACACTCGTAGAAACAGCTCCAATTGATACAGTTTCTGCTGCACTGATCCCAGCGCAAGGGGAGTCAGCAGTTTCAATACGAAAAAGGTTAGAGGCCAAGCAGTTTGCTCAATTTGATTCAATGTACTCCGGGAAAACAAGAGGTGACACCATCGAGACGCAGGTGGTCCAGTTTACTAAAGCTACTCGAACCGCACTGCTGACAACGGAAGAAAAAGAATTGCTTGACTCCATGTTTTACAAACGAGGTTATCTCAGCAATGCCCTTACGCTAGCACTAAATAACTCTAGAAATCTCAAAAATTCTTTCGATGTAAAGAAGAGCCAAATGGATGGGCAATTGCGGGAGTTCAGACGCTACGAAATTGCTTGGTACCAAAAATACAGTCAAGCCATTGCCTGCTTTGTGATGTTTCTCATTGGCGCGCCCCTAGGTGCGATTATTAAAAAGGGAGGATTAGGGCTTCCCGTTTTGATTTCCATTCTCTTTTTTATTCTATTCTACATGCTCACCATCACAGGGGAGAAGTGGGCTAAGGAGGGAGTAGTGGATTCATTCCTAGGAACCATCTTTTCAAATCTTTGCCTACTTCCATTTGGATTATTTTTCTTGAGACAAGCAAGAAAGGATGCACGCTTGTTTGAATCTGACTTTTACGACGGCCTTCTGAAATGGCTTCGAAAATTTGCTCCATCCCGACGTTCTATTTGACTTATTTGTTTCAAAATTGAATTTTAACCCTTACCTTTGTCATTGTTTTATAAAATTTAGCTAAACATGTATTTAACACCAGAGAAAAAACAAGAGTTGTTTAAAAATCATGGACGGTTAAAATCTGCTACTGATACAGGTTCTCCTGAATCACAGATTGCCCTCTTTACACACCGAATTCAGCATTTGACGGCACATTTGAAGTCAAATAAAAAAGACCACTCTACGCGATTGGGATTGATGAAGTTGGTTGGAAAGAGAAGAAGTCTTCTAGACTACCTCCATAAAAGAGAAATCGAGCGCTACAGATCAATTATCGCTGAGCTCGGAATCAGAAAATAACTCGAAAGTAGGGTTCTCTTCCTTGAGAACCTTACTTTTTTCTTTTTTTAGCGATAAACCTTCATTTTTTATTATTTAGAATTAATTCAACACGTGGATATGTTACCAAATTTGATCACCAAGACCATCACACTTCTGGATGGTAGAGAAATTAGTATAGAAACCGGTGCATTAGCCAAGCAGGCTGACGGTTCAGTAGTAGTGCGGATGGGAAAAGCAATGCTTTTGGCTACCGTAGTTGCCAAGAAAGATGCTTTAGAGGGGGTGGATTTTTTGCCTTTGTCTGTTGATTACCAAGAGAAATTTGCTTCCTCAGGAAAAATTCCTGGTGGATTTTTGAAAAGAGAAGGGAAGCTTTCTGATTACGAAGTGCTGATCAGCCGTATTGTAGATAGAGCCATCCGACCTATTTTTCCAGATGATTACCATGCAGATACGCAGGTGATGATTACTTTGATGTCTCATGACGAAGAAGTACTTCCAGATGCGTTGGCAGGTCTTGCAGCATCTGCTGCATTAGCAGTATCTGATATTCCATTCAATGGTCCTATTTCCGAAGTTCGTGTTGCTAAAATTGACGGCAAACTGGTCATCAATCCCAAGCCTGTAGATTTAGCAAAAGCTACCTTGGAGTTTATTGTTGCAGGTTCTTTGGATTTCATTTTGATGGTTGAAGGAGAAGCTTCTGAAATCCAGGAGGATGAAATGGTTGAAGCGATTCAATTTGCGCACGAAGAGATCAAGAGACATTGCCAAGCACAGGTGGAATTGACCAAGTTGGTAGGCAAGGAACAAAAAAGAACTTATAGCCACGAGAAAAGTGATGCTGGGCTTTACGATCACATGAGAGCAGCCACTTATGGCAAGCTTTTCGAGGCGGTCAATCGCCAAATTGCCAATAAGAACGAACGTTCTAGTTTGGTGAAAGCAATTAAAGAGGAATATGTATCCGGACTAGGAGAGGATCATGGATTCGAGACAAGCCTAATTGGACATTATTTTCATAAGATTCATAAGGAAGCTGCGCGTAACCTAACTCTAGAAACAAAGAAGCGTTTGGATGGAAGAAACCTAGACGAAATCAGACCCATCTGGTCTGTAGTAGACTATCTTCCTTCTGCACACGGTTCTGCCGTGTTTACCCGCGGAGAAACTCAATCTGTCACCACCTGTACTTTGGGTACGAAGATGGACGAGCAAATGATTGATGGAGCTGTTTTTTCGGGTTACAACAAGTTTTACCTACACTACAACTTCCCAGGATTTTCTACGGGTGAGGTAAAGCCCAACCGAGGAGTAGGTCGAAGAGAAGTAGGTCACGGTAACCTAGCCATGCGCGCATTGAAAAAGGTGTTGCCGCCAGACACTGAAAATCCATACACCATTCGTATCGTTTCCGATATTTTGGAATCAAACGGTTCCTCTTCCATGGCTACCGTTTGTGCGGGATCTTTGGCATTGATGGATGCTGGCGTGCAGATCAAAGCGCCTGTGACAGGAATTGCAATGGGAATGATCTCCGATGCGAAAACAGGTAAGTATGCGATTCTTTCTGACATCTTGGGTGATGAAGATCATCTTGGAGACATGGATTTCAAGGTAACAGGTACTGCCAAAGGTATTACGGCCTGTCAGATGGACTTGAAAGTTGAAGGCCTGGATTATTCTGTACTGAAAGAGGCATTACACCAAGCAAAAGCGGGTAGACTTCACATCTTAGATGAAATTTCCAAAACTTTGGCAGCTCCAAAAGCGGATCTTAAGCCACATACGCCACGTTCATTTATGATGTGGATTCCTAAGGAATTGATTGGTGCCGTAATTGGACCTGGAGGAAAAGTAATTCAAGAGATTCAAAAAGATACCGGAACTACCGTAGTTATTGAAGAAATCGATAACCAAGGGAAAATCAATATCTACTCAGCCAACCAAAGTAACATGGATGCGGCTATAAGCAGAGTGAAAGCTATCGTTGCTCAGCCTGAAATTGGAGAGGTATATACTGGAAAAGTAAAAAATATTCAAGCTTTTGGCGCCTTTGTGGAATTTATGCCAGGCAAAGATGGTTTACTTCATATATCAGAGATCAAGTGGGATCGCCTAGAGAGTATGGATGGTGTATTGGAGCCAGGTGAAGAAATTACTGTCAAGTTAATTGACGTAGATAAGAAAACCGGTAAATTCAAGTTGTCCAGAAAAGTATTACTTCCTAGACCTGAGAAATCAGCACCAAGCGCCTAATTCAAATTAGGTTTCTGATTAAATTAACGAATTAACTCACCCCAATTAATTAATTGATCCTGAATGAGGCAGCTAAAGATTAGCAAACAGATCACGAATAGAGAGTCACAATCTCTCGATAAATATCTCCAAGAGATCGGAAAAGTAGATCTGTTGACAGCTGATGAGGAGGTTGTATTGGCCAAAAGAATCCGAGAAGGCGATCAGCTTGCTTTGGAGAAATTGACTAAAGCCAACCTTCGATTTGTGGTTTCTGTAGCCAAACAATACCAAAACCAAGGCTTGTCCTTAGGCGATTTGATCAATGAAGGTAACTTGGGATTGATTAAAGCTGCGCAGCGTTTTGATGAAACAAGAGGTTTTAAGTTTATCTCCTATGCAGTTTGGTGGATTCGTCAATCCATCCTTCAAGCATTGGCTGAACAATCTCGAATTGTTCGTCTCCCCTTAAATAGAGTAGGTTCCTTGAATAAAATTTCAAAGACTTTCAGTGAGTTGGAGCAAAAATTTGAGCGCGAGCCTTCTCCGGAGGAATTGGCAGAAGTGCTTGAAGTATCTGCATCTGAGATTGTAGATACAATGAAAATTTCGGGTCGCCATGTATCTATGGATGCACCATTTGTTCAGGGAGAAGAAAACAGCCTCTTGGATGTTTTGGAAAATGATGGGGACGAGAAGCCAGATGATGGGCTAATGACCGATTCCTTGCGTAAAGAAGTACAACGTGCTTTGTCCACCTTAACCTCTAGAGAAGCTGATGTAATCACCCTCTACTTTGGATTGAATGGAGAGCATGCAATGACCTTAGAGGAAATTGGAGAGAAATTCAACCTTACTCGAGAAAGAGTGAGACAGATTAAAGAAAAAGCAATTCGAAGGTTGAGGCATACCTCTCGTAGCAAAACCCTCAAACCATATTTAGGATAAACAATTAGAAGGGGGCCTTTGCCCCCTTTTTTATTTCACAGCAATTCAGATTGAGAATTCCTTGTTGTAACCTGTATGAAGGTATTCCTTTTAATTTATTCACCACTGGGCCTTATACGCTACTAAAATGAACCAAGAAATCGAACACGTAAAAGTATTAATCATTGGATCAGGACCTGCCGGCTACACGGCAGCCATCTACGCTGCACGCGCTGGAATGTCACCAGTGCTGTATACTGGAGGTCAGCCTGGAGGTCAATTGACAATCACTACGGATGTAGAGAATTATCCTGGTTATCCCGAGGGAATCATGGGACCTGAGATGATGGAAGATTTTAGAAAGCAAGCTGAACGATTTGGTACTCAAGTTCGGTATGGATTAGTGACCAAGGTAGACTTTAGTGCTCGTCCACATCAAGTAATTGTGGATGACCAGAAAACCATCCTAGCAGATACCGTGCTCATTAGCACTGGAGCATCGGCGAAGTGGTTGGGACTTGAGAGTGAAACTCGCCTCAATGGTAGAGGAGTATCTGCTTGTGCTGTTTGTGACGGCTTTTTCTTTAGAGGCCAGGAAGTAGCTATTGTGGGTGCGGGTGACACGGCTTGTGAAGAAGCCTCTTACCTAGCTAATATCTGCTCTAAAGTCTACATGATCATTCGTCGGGATGAAATGAGGGCTTCTCAAATCATGCAGAATCGTGTAAAAAATAATCCAAAGATTGAAATCCTTTGGAATACTGAGACTCAGGAGATTCTGGGAGAGGATGAGGTAAAAGGAATGCGAATTTTGAATACAAAAACAGAAAAAGTTTCTGAGATTTCAATTTCTGGCTTCTTTGTTGCTATAGGTCATCAACCCAACACAGAAATTTTCAAAGATTTCATTACGATGGATTCCGCCGGATACATCAAAACTATTCCTGGCACTACGAAAACAAATGTGGAAGGGGTTTTTGCCTGTGGAGATGCACAGGATAATGTTTATCGACAGGCTGTAACTGCTGCAGGTACAGGATGTATGGCTGCTTTGGACGCAGAGCGTTTCCTAGCAGCACTTGAAAGCCATTAAATGCAATTGATGAGGGGTTTAGTTTGGATACTTTTTTTTGGAATAGCTTTTAGCTTAGGGCTGATGCAGGCGCATGCGCAGGTAGTACCTAAAACTTCCAATGAGAAGAAAAACTTTGATATAAAGGAACTTACACAAGGGTTTCCCAAAATTATCAAGAAAAATCCTTCTGGTGAAAACTCAAGTTCCAAACGATTAAACATTGAGCTGCGTCAATTTGATGAGGTTGGCTATTTGCAAACCTTATCGAGTAAAACAGATTCCCTACTTTTTCAAAACACGGTCGATTTAGAACGAATCCGTTCGATTATCAGTGAGGATCCTTTTTCCATGGACTGGGCTCCATCCAATGAGGTGGTGAAAACATCCGATCAGATTCTTGTGGATAGTGTTTGGATCACTGCATTTGAATACTTCTCCAATTGGGATACTAAAAAAGTAGACATCTATAACTTTGACATCAGAGAGTTTAAAGACAGTGTAGTTTTGAAACTATACGATGAAAAAATCGGGGAATCTTGGAAAATGCCTTTGCCAGATCTTCTAGTCAATTCCCGTTTTGGTCCACGATGGGGAAGGATTCATCCAGGTGTAGATTTGGATTTGAATACTGGAGATGCTGTATATTCTACGTTTGATGGGATTATTCGGGTAAAAGGATACGATCGCTATGGCTACGGCTACTATTACGTAGTACGTCATAAAAATGGGTTAGAAACGCTTTATGGACACTTTTCCAAGCATGTCATGGAAGTAGGAGATGAGGTGCTGGCAGGTGATTTACTGGGTAAGGGTGGATCAACAGGTAGAAGTACAGGTCCTCACTTGCATTATGAATTGCGCTATAGAGGTTTAGTATTTGATCCTGAAATCGTCTATGATTTTGAGAAAAATCAAATTCTGAAACGAGAATTATTGGTTGACAAGAAATTGTTTGGTCATATAGCCAAAGCAAGAGCTGCTGCTTACCACCGCGTGAAACGAGGGGAAAACTTAGGTACTATTTCCAGAAGATATGGCGTAAGTATCTCCCAGATCACGAGGCTAAATGGAATATCTACTCGTTCGATCCTTCGAATAGGACAGAGTTTACGCGTCAAATAACTTCCTGCATATGCTAAAATTAGACATCCTTGTACTTGCCGCGCATCCAGACGATGCAGAGTTAGGTTGCTCAGGAACGATCGCTTCCCAAGTAGCTAAAGGCAATAAAGTAGGGATAGTGGATTTGACGCATGGAGAGATGGGAACGCGAGGAACTCCAGAACTCAGACTTCAAGAAGCGGCACATGCTGCAGAAATACTAGGTCTTGCTGCCCGGGAGAATATGGGCTTTAAAGATGTGTTTTTTAAGGACGATGCCGAGCACCAGCTGAAATTGATTCAAGTGATTCGCAAGTATCAGCCCGAAATTGTACTTGCAAATGCTATTTCCGATCGCCATCCAGATCATGGAAAGGGTTCTTCTTTGGCTACGAATGCCTGTTTTATGAGTGGCTTGAGTAAAATAGAAACCTGGAATGAAGGAGTGAAGCAAGCAGCTTGGCGGCCCAAGTTTGTCTACCATTACATTCAAAACAACTACATCACACCTGACTTTATAGTAGATATCTCCGCGTATTGGGATAAGAAAGTAGCGAGTATTGCAGCTTTTGGATCGCAATTTTACAATCCGGAAAGTCAAGAACCTGCAAGCTTTATCTCTTCACCTGAGTTTTTACCGTTCATTGAATCCAGGGCACGGGAATTGGGTCACCGGATTCAGGTGAAGTATGGGGAAGGATTTACGATAGAGCGTTTTATAGGTGTTTCTGACCTTTTTGACCTGAAGTAGTTAAGGGGCCAGCCTAACTTTTTTCCAATTCGTGCCCCCATCCAATTCGTAGCTAATCCGGTCATGCAAGCGGCTTGGACGCCCTTGCCAAAATTCAATTCGATGTGGGATAAGTCGGTATCCACCCCAGTGAGTTGGTCTTTGAATTGGATTCAATTTAAACTCTTCTTCCAATTTTTTCTGAGAATCCTCAATAACTGTTCGATCCGGAATTTCTTGGCTTTGTGGAGAGGCCCAGGCACCAATTTGTGAACTGATAGGTCTTGAAAAAAAGTAGGTATCCGATTCCTTTTCACTGATTTTACCGATGGTACCCACCACACGAACTTGCCGTTCAATTTCTGGCCAAAAAAAGGTGAGCGACGCTTTTGGGGATGCTGCCAATTCCTTTCCTTTTGAACTTTCATAGTTTGTGAAAAACACAAATCCATTATCCAATTCCTTTAGAAGTACAATTCGTGAATTGGGAAAACCATCTTTGGAGATGGTGGAGAGGCACATCGCATTCACCTCAAGTGCTTCCGCTTGAATGGCTTCTTCCATCCAATGTCGAAATTGTTGGAGTGGATCATTGGCTACATCTTGAATTTCCAATGATTTGAGAGAATAATCCTTTCTTATATCGGCTAGAATCATAGGTAATTTTGGTCAGCTGTAAAATTTTGAGGTGCTAGAATTTGGCATTCAGCAATCAAAAATTAAATTTAATGAATCTTAAACTACTTTACTGCATGATGCAGCATAGGCACCAAACTCCTCAAGCCGGAGAACTGTTACTTTCAGAACCATTTTTGCAAGATGAAAATTTTAGCAGAGCTGTGATTTTGGTATGTGAACACGAAGACAAAATTGGAAGTGTAGGTTTTGTGATGAATAAACCATCCATTTTGAATTTGGGAGACTTGGTGGCGGAGCTAGATTTTTTGAAGGCTGAAGTTTTTGTAGGTGGTCCTGTGGAACAAAATACCCTTCATTTTATTTATTTCGGTGTTCAGCTGATGGAGGAGAGCAAATCTTTGGGAAATGATGTTTGGTGGGGAGGGGATTTTTCTGATTTAATTCAGCACATTAATTCAGGAGAATTAGGCTTGAATCAAGTGCGCTTTTTTATGGGATATAGCGGTTGGAGTTCTGGGCAGCTTGCTGCGGAGCTATCGGCACAATCCTGGATTGTATATTCAGACCCATGGTCTCAAGAACTTTTTGATAATTCTCCAGATCAGCTCTGGAGATCTCTTATGAAAAGTAAGGGGGGTGACTTTGAAATTCAATCAAATTATCCAATTGACCCACGATTAAATTAGGCAAAATGCCTACCTTTGGCGTTATTGCTAAGTATACGTATTGTTTTTTATGGCTAAGAAAAGTAAAGAACTGTCTGAAGAAGACAAGGTGACCGAGACCCCAAAGAAAGGGACGAAAGGTAAAAAGATTGTTGCGGAACAAACTCTAGTTACTGAGGCATTGGATCAGGTTGCACCTGAGGCAGTGTCAGAAACTCCAGAAGAACCTTTGGTTCAAGTAGTTGAAGCGGTAGCGAAGGAAGAAGTGGAGCAGGCTGATTCGAATTCAATCCTTTTGGAAGTTAGTCCAGAGATTGAAGAATCAACCGCAGAAGAGGAACTGGTACCAATCGATTTATCAGGTTTATCTAAAGTTGAGTTACTCGATTTGCTTAAGGAGAAATTGAGTCATGGAATTTCTGCCAAACTAGATAAGGTTGTCAATGAGCTCAAAGCTGCATTTGAGGAGCTATTTATAAAAGAGCGTGAAGAAGCTTTGCAGCAATTTTTAGGAGAAGGAGGATCTGCAGATGATTTTTCCTTCAGAGGTTCTGAGGTGGATAAGGCATTCAATTCGCATTTTAATGATTTCCGCCAGCAATTAAGTTCTATTCGCAAAGAAGCAGAAAGACAAAAGGAGAAAAATTTACAAACCAAAACCGAGTTACTCAATAAGTTGAGGGATCTAGTAGATGGGGAGGAAACTACCTTGAGCATGGCTGCTGTAAAAGCTATCCAGGAAACTTGGAAGACTATTGGTCCTGTGCCTTTGGCGCAGAGCAAAAACCTTTGGGCTAGCTTTAATGCATTAATGGATCGTTTCTATGACAATAGAAGCATCTATTTCGAGTTGAAGGAGCTGGATCGAAAGAAAAATTTAGAAAGTAAGTTAGAACTTTGCGAGAAGGCAGAGGGGTTAAAAGAGGTTGAAGATCTGAAGGAGGCAATTCGGGTACTAAATGAGCTTCATGAGGAATTTAAACACCTAGGTCCTGTTCCTCGTGAGGAACAAGAGCAGGTTTGGGTTCGTTTTAAAGCTGCCTCTGATGTTATTTATGACCGAAGAAAAGAATTTTTTGATGGGCAGAAAGATGTAATCAAAAAGAATCTGGCTGAAAAAGAGGTCTTGATTGTTAGTTTAACTCCATTTGGTGAATACAAGGCAGACCGGATCAAGGACTGGAATACGAAAACCAAAGAAATCCTAGAAATTCAAAAAGCTTGGGAGAAAATTGGTGCCATTCCAAAAGAATCTGGAAAAGAAATAAATAAAGCGTTTTGGTCCTTGTTTAAGCAGTTCTTCCACAACAAGAATTTGTTTTTCAAGGAGCTAGATGAGGTAAGGGCAGCCAACCAAAAGAAAGCTGAAGAATTAATTACCCAAGCACAGGAACTCCAGGCAAATACGAATTGGCAAGCGACTGCGAATCAGTTGGTAAAACTGCAGCAGGAATGGAAAATGTTGGGGCCAACTCCAGAAAAAAACAGGGATTCCTTGTACAAGAGATTTAAGGAAGCCTGTGATACTTTTTTTGAGAACAGACGTACCTCAACCAAGGATGCTAATACTGAGTTTGATGGCAACTTGACGAAAAAGCAAGAAATCATTGCTCAAATAATTGAGTTAACGAAGAAGGGTGAAAGTTTGGAGGAATCTAAATTAAGCAGTCTGGTGGCTGAATTTAATGCCATTGGTTTTGTACCAAGAAAGAACATCAAAGAGATCCAGGCTAAGTTTAAAGATGCGGTTGATGCCTATTTAGAGAAGCTAGGTGGAAAGGGTGGTGATAAGGATGATTTCTTGTTCAGGCTCAACTTGAATCGTTTGCAGGCTGATCCAAATTCGGTGAAGACGCTAAACAAAAAGGAGCACGGCATCAGAAAGCAGATTACGGACCTTGAGAATAGCATCACCTTGTGGAGAAACAACCTTGACTTCTTTGCTGCTTCCAAGACAGCAGATAAGTTAAGAGAGCAGTTTGATGTTAAAATTCAGAAAGCGGAAGAGGAGATCGATAAACTGAAGAAAAAGCTAACGATTCTGAAGGAATTTTAATTTTTAGGTCCTCACTATCTGAAAGATAGCGGGAAACTGAAAAAATAGTGGAAGTGCTTTTGGACGAATAGGTCAATCCTTCTATATTTGCACCACCATAAAGGTAGGCCTCTTTAGCTCAGCTGGTAGAGCAACTGACTTGTAATCAGTAGGTCGCTGGTTCGATCCCGGCAAGGGGCTCTTAGTTATCAAGCACTTACGAGAATTTTCTTGTAAGTGCTTTTTTCATTTGCACACGATTTGCACAAAAATCACACCTTAGCACAATCCCTTTGCATTAGAATACACCCTTTTTGGATTGATTTTTTACAAGGGATAATAGGCAAACTACTTGTTCCAACTAACCAATAATCGGACTCCCCATCAGAAGGGATACCTCTATTCGCATGTCAACTAGCAGGTCAGGTCATCCATCCCTATCAAGGTGGTACCTGTAGAAAAAAGCCAAAAATTCCAACAAAACTCTTGCAATAAGACCTCCCCCCATCATCCAAAAAAGTGCTTTTCTTTTAAGGTCCCGACTCATTTTTTGGTGGTATAACCCTATGAGAGTAAACCTCTGATGAAAAAATACAGCCCTTCACTATTTTAACCCTGCGCTACAATCGGTACATTTGGTATTGACCCTAGATATTTAATCTTTTCTTTTTGATAGAGACTAGACTTTATAAACTGACATAAAGAGAATTAACTAATGTTTGAACAGACTTTTAAAAATATTGATGATATCCTGCACAAAGACGCAGGCTGTGGTAGTGAGTTGGATTATGTAGAGCAAACCTCTTGGGTGCTGTTCCTAAAGTATTTGGATGACCTAGAGAACGATAGGGCCACTGCAGCAGCGCTTACAGGCAGGTCATACAGCCCTATCATTGATACCGAATACCAATGGAATGTATGGGCAACACCCAAAGACAAAGACGGTAAATTAGACCACCACAATGCGCTGACAGGAGATGACCTCTTGGATTATGTGAATGGTAGACTCTTCCCTTACCTCAAAAGATTCAAGCAGAGTGCAGAAAGTGCAGATACCATTGAGTACAAGATTGGAGAGATTTTTAGTGAACTGAAGAACCGTATCCAAAGCGGATATAACTTACGGGAAGTCATAAATAGAATCGATGAGCTGCGCTTCCGTACCCATGCGGAGAAGCACGAGATGAGTCACCTTTACGAGGATAAGATTAAGAACATGGGCAACGCAGGGCGTAACGGAGGTGAGTACTATACCCCAAGACCGCTCATTACGACTATTGTAAAGGTAGTAGCCCCCAAAATAGGGGATAGAATCTATGACGGTGCTGTAGGCTCTGCAGGCTTCTTGTGTGAGGCCTTTGACTACTTAAAGAACAGTAAATCACTCTCTTCAGCTGAGACAGAGATTCTTCAGAAGCGTACCTTCTACGGCAAGGAAAAAAAATCCTTGGCGTATATCATTGGTATCATGAACATGATTCTACATGGTGTAGAAGCCCCCAATATCATCCATACGAATACCCTTGCTGAAAACCTTGCGGACATCCAAGAGAAGGACCGCTACGAAATAGTGCTTGCCAATCCACCCTTTGGTGGCAAGGAGCGTGTAGAGGTGCAGCAAAACTTCCCAATCAAAACAGGGGAAACAGCCTCGCTCTTTTTGCAGCACTTTATCAAGATAATGAAGGCAGGAGGCAAGGCAGGTGTGGTCATTAAAAACACCTTCTTGAGCAATACGGACAATGCCTCGGTTGCCATCCGTAAAACCCTGATGGAAAGCTGTAACCTCCACACCGTATTGGATTTGCCGGGAGGAACTTTTACAGGAGCAGGGGTAAAGACGGTGGTGTTATTCTTTGAGAAGGGTAAGCCAACTCGTAATGTTTGGTTCTATCAGCTGAACCTTGACCGCAACCTAGGTAAGACCAATCCCTTGAATGAAAAAGACTTGGCTGAGTTTGTAGCTTTGCAAAAGACCTTTGGAGAGAGTGAGAACTCATGGTCTATCAATGTGGCAGACATTGACCAAAGCACCTTTGACCTTAGTGCCAAGAACCCTAACAAGAAGGAGGAGGCAGCACTGCGCTCTCCCCAAGTCATACTCGAAGAGATGAAAGCCTTGGATGAAGAAAGTGGGGAGATTCTCAACTCAATCTTAGAATTGCTATGAAAGAGGCCAAATCTATAATCAATGATTCTGCATCGGAATTATTTGAAGAGCTTAAAAAAGAAAGGAAAAGGTTAATCTCAGCAAAAGTTATTTTAGATAAAAAGGATAATCACACTTATCCAATTGTTGATTTACCCTTTGAAATACCATCAAATTGGGTTTGGTGCTATTTGTCTGACATATCATTTATACAAGAAGGTCCCGGAATCAGAAAACACCAATATGTAACTTCAGGAATTCAGTTCTTAACTGTCACAAACATTCTTGAAGGAAGTGTTGATTTAAAAAAGTCTGAGAAATACATCTCAAAAGAACAATACAAAAACTATTCACACTTTACAATCAATAAAGGTGATATTGTCACCGCCTGTTCAGGAGGAAGTTGGGGCAAATCAGCAATCTATGAATTAGATGAAAAAATTATTCTAAATACAAGCACGCTTCGACTTCGCTTCTACAATGATTTGGGCGATAATTACTATTTGTATTATTTAACAAAGACAAGTTATTTTAAGGATAGTTTAAGTAAATACATAACAGGTCAACAACCAAATTATGGCTATTCACATTATTCAAAAATTCCAATCCCCCTTCCTCCTCTCCCTGAACAACAACGCATCGTAGCCATCCTAGACGAAGCCTTTGCTTCGATAGCCAAGGCCAAAGCCAATGCCGAACAAAACCTCAAAAATGCCAAAGAACTATTTGAAAGTTACTTGCAAGGCGTGTTTGAGAATAAGGGTGAAGGATGGGAGGAGAAGACTTTAGCTCAGATTTCAAAAACATTTGGTAGGGGAAAATCAAAACATCGTCCAAGAAATTGGGAGGGACTTTATGGAGGGGAATATCCTTTCATTCAAACAGGCGACATCAGAAATTGCAATCATTTCGTAACAGAATATTCTCAAACTTATAATGATGTTGGACTTGCCCAAAGCAAACTTTGGAAATCAGGAACAATTTGTATAACTATTGCTGCTAACATAGCAGAAACAGGTATTTTAACTTTTGATGCTTGCTTTCCTGACAGTGTGATAGGAATAGAAGTAAATGAAAAATATGCTGATAGAGATTTTGTTGAATATCTATTGCAATCATTCAAAGTAAGAATACAAGCCTTAGGAAAAGGAAGTGCGCAAGCAAATATTAATTTAGGGACTTTTGAAAATGAATTGTTTCCTTTTCCAACAGTTGCAGAACAAAAATCAATCGTTGAAAAATTAAATCAGCTTTCAGTAGAGAGTAATAAACTCGAAACTATCTACCAACAGAAATTAGCCGACTTGGAGGAACTGAAAAAATCCATCTTGCAGAAGGCCTTTGCAGGGGAGCTGATAGGCGCATCAAATTAATTGCCCTGATAGACCATGAGAATAATTAGGTATAAGTCCTCTGATTCACATGAATTCAAAAACTATGTAGACATCGGGCCCTTCGTAAGTGATTATTACTTTTGCCATATACGTGGCGAAAGTGACTATAACAGTTGGTTTAAAATGTTCAAGGAGGAGTCTATGGGTGCAAAGATTAGTATTATACACGAATACCTAATGGAAGCAAAACAATGGAGCTTGGATAAATTTAAGCCATGGGAAGATTCCTTCGCAAATTTCCATGGTGGCAAAAAATTAAGTGTGGTTAGCTCTAATCTAAAGTACCTTAAACAGTTCTGTGAAAGATGGTTCCAAAATGATGATGATGGTGAAAGTTATTTATTCAAAGGCTTAGATTTAAACTTCCCTGACATTGATGATTATATCGTCACAACTAAAGAAAATGAAGAGGGTATTCGGAAAGAAATTGAATTGGTAAATGGTCCAAAGTCAATAGTTGGGTCAAAGATTCAATTCCTCGATGAGGATTTTTCCATCAATTCACTTTTTGTCCCTGAAGAAGAATATGCGGCACTAAAAGCTGATGTAAAAAGGATTGTCAACCTTTTCAGTCCTTATCTAGCCACAGAAATATGAAAAGTTACTACAGAGCTATCCTAGGCACCAATATTACCTCCATTGCAATTCTTTTGGTAATCATGCTTTTTGCCCCATCTTTTAGTTATGGGCAGAAGAATGAGGTTTTCGAAGAATTAAGTGATGCTTTTGATTACGGCAAAAAAGCAGATGAATATGTAGTTTCAACATTAGACTTAATCAAAAAGTGTTATCAGCAATCAACTGTTGAAGATATTCATTATTACGCTCGACGAGCGAAGAATGAAATTGATAATGCAAAATATCAGACAGGTTATGCAGAGTCGGATGCTTCTGATGCGGAAGACGAGGCTGATGATATAAGTTGTGATGATGCAGAAGATGAGGCTGATGATGCGGAAGGAAACTTTAATATTGCTGCAAGTAGATTTGAGGATGCATACAATTATTTAAGGCGTGTAGAGTACGCTGACAATAAGTATGATATAGAATATAACCTTAGGAATGCAAAAAGTTCTGTTGAAGATGGCATGAATTACCTTAGGTTTGCAATGAATGATTTGAATGATGCTGTTGAGGCACTCAATGAGTGTAGGTGATTTTCTACCATTATTGAATTAGCCTTCGTTAGTTGTACCAAGATTAACTAATAAAAAGTAGGCTAGAAATGAGAGTCTATCTAAAAATCATAGTTAAGGAACTCAAAAATTACATTGGTTACTAGAAATCTAAAGAATGGATTCTTTTGAGCATTTGATAATCGAATAAAAGATGGAAGCAAGATTTGAATACCTAGGTATAGTAAGTGAATTTGGAAAGAAGTATAATGTGATTGATATCTATTGGGACAAAGCCGAATTTGTTAAAGCAAACATACCAATATATTTAATCACAAGAGACCAATTAACGATTCAAATCCTTTGCACTAAAGATTTGTCTCAAGCTATAAAAAACGGAGAGCGCCAATTAGTTCAATTATGGGAGAATATGGTTATTCGTGTTACACAAGAGGATGGTAATTCAATTTTGCGAATTTCAGAAGTGGTGATAGTACGTCAAGTATAATTTGGAAAAATGAACGAATCAGAAACCCGTGCTGAACTTATAGACCCCAAGCTGAAAGCCTGTGGATGGGGTGTGGTCGAAGACTCTAAAGTCCTTCGCGAATACTCCATTACTGCAGGTAAAATCCAAACAGGAGGGGGGCGAGGCAAGCGAGAAATTGCTGATTACGTATTAGTCTACAAGGGTATTAAATTGGCTGTGGTAGAGGCCAAAAGCGATGAGTTGGAGGTAGGTGAAGGAGTAATGCAAGCCAAGAAATATGCTGCGAAATTAGGACTAGAAACCACCTATAGCAGCAATGGTAAAGCCATTTACCAAATCTGCATGAAGTCAGGTAAAGAAGGTGTGGTATCTAATTTTTTAAGCCCTGAAGAGCTGTGGACCAAGACCTTTGCCGAACAAAACGATTGGAGAGAAAAGTTTGCCAATGTGCCTTTTGAGGACAAAAGTGGGAGTTGGCAGCTAAGATACTATCAGGAGATAGCAGTTCAGCGGACCGTTGAGGCCATAGCTCAAAATAAAGACCGAATCTTACTTACCCTTGCTACAGGCACAGGTAAAACAGCCATCTCTTTCCAAATCGCTTGGAAGCTGTTTCAAACTCGATGGAACCTCAAGCGAGACGGAAGTCGCAGGCCACGCATCCTATTTTTAGCAGATAGAAACATTTTGGCTGACCAAGCCTACAATTCATTCTCTGCCTTCCCTGAGGATGCATTGGTGCGGATAAAACCCACAGAAATAAAGAAGAACAAGAAGGTGCCCACCAATGGCAGTATCTTCTTCACTATCTTTCAAACCTTCATGAGTGGCACGGATGCTGAAGGAAAAGCAGCACCCTACTTTGGAGAATACCCTGAAGACTATTTTGATTTAATCATCATTGACGAGTGTCACCGTGGTGGGGCTAATGACGAAAGTAATTGGAGGAGTATTCTAGAGTACTTCAGCCCTGCTGTGCAGTTGGGCTTAACAGCCACCCCAAAACGAAAGGATAACACAGACACTTACAAGTACTTTGGAGAGCCTGTATACATCTATTCGTTGAAAGAAGGCATCAACGATGGTTTCTTGACCCCCTTTAAAGTCAAGCGCATCAAGACAACCTTGGATGACTACCGCTACACCTCGGATGATACCCTTGTAGAAGGTGAGATTGAGGAAGGGAAGTTGTATGAAGAAAAGGACTTTAACAGAACCATAGAGATAGTAGAAAGAGAACTAAAGCGAGTAAAGGTCTTCCTAGAAGAATCCAATCAAAATGATAAGGCAATTATTTTCTGTGCCAATCAGGGACATGCTGCTTTGATACGTGATTTGGTCAATCAGAATGCAAAAAGCAAAGACCCCTTTTATTGCGCTCGTGTGACGGCAAATGATGGAGAAGAGGGAGAAAGACTGCTTCGGGAGTTCCAAGACAATGAGAAGACCTTACCTACCATTCTGACTACCTCTCAAAAACTATCCACAGGTGTAGATGCTCGGAACATACGGAATATTGTCCTACTTCGTCCTGTCAACTCCATGATCGAGTTTAAGCAGATTGTAGGTCGTGGTACTCGAGTATTTGACGGGAAAGAGTTCTTTACCATCTACGACTATGTTGATGCTTACAAGCATTTCAGCGACCCTGAATGGGATGGAGAGGCTTTGCCTTGTGATGTTTGCGGACAGTTAGTATGCGAGTGCCAATCTGCACCCCCCCCAACACCACCACCTTGTAAAGTATGCCAACAAACACCTTGCGTTTGTGAAAAGAAATCGAAAGAGCCTTGTGAAATTTGCGGTGAACTGAATTGCAATTGCAGCAAGCGAAAAAAAATAAAAGTCAAGCTTCGTAACGGAAAAGAGAGAGAGATTCAACACATGATTACTTCTTCCTTTTGGAGTGCTGATGGCAAGCCTATATCCTCGGAAGAGTTCTTGAACAACCTGTTTGGTGAGCTGCCTAAGTTATTCAAAGACGAAGAGGAGTTGCGGAAGCTGTGGGGCAATCCATTGACAAGAAAAATTCTCCTAGAAAATCTAGATAGCGCAGGCTTTCCCAAGGGGGACTTACTCACGTTACAGCGCTTGGTAGATATGGAGAAGAGTGACCTGTACGATGTATTGGAGTATGTATTCAACGGGGAGTATATCGCCATGACTCGCGAGGCTAGAGCCAAGGCTGCAGAGGCCACCATTTTTGCTTTGCTAAATGACAAGCAGAAGGAGTTCATCTCCTTCGTTTTGAGCAAGTATATTGAGACAGGTGTAGAAGAACTAGACCAAGAGAAGCTCCCAATCCTACTTACCAACAAGTACCAATCCTTGGAGGATGCGAAGGATATCCTAGGCGATGTTGCAAACATCAGTAGACTGTTTATCGAATTCCAAGCGCATCTATACAAGCAGCGGGCAGCGTAGGATGTTTTAGTTTACCGAATATTCTTTGCTATTTTGATTTTTTTCCAAGTTATGACTTAAAATTGTGTTCAAATGATTTATAGGCCTGAAATAACGAAATGTGATTTTGACCCGACTAATCAATCGGTAAGGTTTTTTGTAGGAAAAAGTGGAAAAAAAAGATTTCTAAAAAATTTAAATGGCCCCCGGATGGTAAATGATTCGGTAAAACATTTTTTTAAAAAATTGTGTGAAGAAAACAATGTTGATGAATCAGAAATTAAATTTTATGATGATTCAATTGGGTCAGATGCCGAAGATGCTAAATACATCATTGGAACAAACTTTAGAATTTATTTCAGAGGACATCAATTCATGTTTTCTTATGATATTTTTGAAAATGTAACTTATGAGGTTATTGATAAGGATTTTGGAGGTTTTTTAAAAATGCATGCAGCTGAAATAAATGAGTTGATTGAATCACGTGCAATTGAAGAGAGAAGGAGAAATAGTGTTCGAAGTGGTAGTGGTAATTCATGGCGAAAACCTCCACCAAATGATGAGGATTACTGTACCGGTGAGTATAGTTG
>Ga0079301_1000287_pt1 | contig 24362 bp, 19 predicted proteins | sample Wag4_2014_7_11_3_FD_74797 | JGI IMG/M metagenome (GOLD analysis project Ga0079301, IMG submission 74797) | Fresh water mixed with fracking chemicals microbial communities from Ohio, USA - Utica-2 Time Series FC 2014_7_11 | ecosystem: Engineered > Industrial production > Chemical products > Input... | reverse complement strand
CCCCTCGAAACGAGCTGGGTGTCCTGCCACTCCCTGGAGGACGTGATCGAGGCGATCGCCTCGATCACGTCCTCCAGGGAGTGGCAGGACACCCAGCTCGTTTCGAGGGGCAGACAGGTCTGATCGAGGATGTCCAGGTGGTCGTCGTGCCAGCGCAGCGTTTGCATGGGGCCTCCCGTTCTCACGCAACTTTACGGGATTCTTCCCGGTCTGCCAATCCGGGCGAAATGGCTGTTTAACATGGGGCGTTTAACATAAATAGCATCGGGAGTGATGCGAAGGGGCGGGGCCCGAGACGGTCTGTAGAGTGACCGGTCTCGTCGCGGAGCGCACTCGGATGTTGCGAGCTGTTCACCATCGTCCCCCCTGAGACATGTTCTCTGGCCCACTGCATGGCCTGGACCTGGTACCGCCGTTTCATCAACCGTCATCTGAGGACGTCGTGGAGAACGCGCATGCCTCGAATCGAGATCACGGGATTCACCTAGGTCAGTGGCTCCGTCCTGACCCTCGCCATCAGGTTTCCCACCTGGCGCCCCCCCTTCCTCGGGGGGCGCCTTTTCCATGGGCTGGCAGTAACATGGGGAACGGGGGGCAAGGCATCAAGCCTAGCCCCCCGTTCCTGTCGTGGCAAAATTCTTCAGGGGAAGAGTCCGCGGTGCTTGTGGGCATCTGCCACGCGACCGACGCCGATCGAGTAGGCTGCCATGCGGAACGAGATCCCCTTGCTGGTGACGAGTCCGGCGACCTGGCTGAAGGAGCGCACCATGATGGTGTTGAGCCGGTTGTTGACCTCGTCCTCGGTCCAGAACAGCCGGCTGATGCCCTGCACCCACTCGAAGTAGGAGACGACGACACCGCCCGCGTTCGCCAGGATGTCCGGTACGACCGTGATCCCGCGCTTCTCGAGGATCGCATCGGCGCCCGGAGTGATGGGACCGTTGGCACCCTCGACGATGAACTCGGCCTTCACACGGTCGGCATTCGCCTCGGTGATCACGGCCTCGAGGGCGGCAGGGATGAGCACGTCCACCTGCAGGAGAACCAGTTCTTCATTCGAGACGGGCGTCGCATCCGGGTAGCCGGCCAGGTTCCCGTTGGCCTGGACATACCGGATCATGGCCGGAATGTCCAGCCCGTCCGGATTGTGGTAGCCGCCCGTGACATCCGAGACGGCCACGACCCGTCCACCCTGCTGGTGAGCAAGGTGGGCCGCCACGGAACCGACGTTCCCGAAACCCTGAACGGCGATTGTCGATCCCGCCAGCTTCCGGCCCTTGAACTTCAGCAACTCGTCCGCGATCGTCACGACCCCGCGGCCCGTGGCCTCGAGGCGGCCCAGCGAGCCGCCGATGGCGATGGGTTTGCCCGTGACGACGCCGGGTGCCGCATAGCCCTTGTTGACACTCCAGGTGTCCATGATCCAGGCCATCTCGCGCGGACTGGTGTTCACGTCGGGCGCAGGGATGTCCTTCTGGGGATCGAAGACCAGCACCATGTCCGCAGCGAACCGGCGGACCAGCCGCTCGAGTTCACCCAGCGACAGCTGCTTCGGATCGACGGTGACGCCGCCCTTGGCTCCGCCGTAGGGAAGGCCCACGAGTGCACACTTCCAGGTCATGAGCATGGCGAGAGCCGTGACCTCGTCCATCGTGACGGTGGGGTGAAAGCGCAGACCGCCCTTGTAGGGTCCCAGGGCATTGTTGTGCTGGACGCGATATCCGGCGAACATCCGGATCGTGCCGTCATCCATCCGGACGGGGCTGTTGGTTTGCACGACGCGGTCGGGAAACGCGAGTCGCTCGTGCAGGCCACGGTCCAGGCCGAGAATCTCGACGCACTTGGCGAGCTGCCCACGTGCGGAGGATAGAGGGGAAACGTGCGTCGTTTCGGTCACGATCATCTTTGAACGTCCTAGTTTGTGGGCGCGGTGGCGGGACCACGCGACAGGTCAGGGGTGCCGGCGGATGACGCTGCTCGTCGTCGAGACCACCACGGCCAGCGGGCTACGCAGGCCGTTCCGGCGTCGTTTTGCATGGTAACGAAGCCCATGAGGGACGTCAATCGAGCAGGCCCACTCCCGTGGGGCTGCAGGTCAATCCTGGCGCACGTATCCGGGTGCCTCGGTGTCGAAGAAGGTCCCGTTCCGGACATCTCGGGCGTATCGGGCGATCGCCTGGGAAAAGAGGTTTCCCCCGTCCAGGTAGCGTCGCGCATGTCGGGGGACGTGGCCCACGTGAAGACCGAGCAGGTCGTGAAAGACCTGGATCTGGCCGTCGCAGTGCGGCCCTGCACCGATGCCGATCGTCGGGATCGCGAGTTCGGACGTGACTCGCGCCGCGAGGTCCTCGGGTACCAGTTCCAGCACCAGGAGTCCGACTCCCGTCTGCTCGAGCCGCCGGGCCTGCTCCAGGATGCGGTCGGCCGCCTCGGGCGTCTTGCCTTGAACCTTGAAGCCGCCGAACTGATGCAGGTGCTGCGGCGTGAAGCCGAGATGCCCGACCACCGGAATTCCGTGATGGACCAGGGCCTCGATGGCCGCGATCTGAGGCGGATTCGCTCCTTCGAGCTTCACGGCCTGGACCAGGGCCTCTTTCATGAGGCGTCCGGCCACCTCGAGGGCCCGATCCCGGGAACGGTCGGCCATGAAGGGCAGATCGGCCACGACGAGGGCCCGGTGAGCCCCGCGTGCGACGGCTCGCGCATGGTGGACCATGTCGTCTTCCGTGACCGGCAAGGTGTTGACGTGGCCCAGCACGACCGGGCCAACGCTGTCTCCGACGAGGATCAGATCGACGCCGGACTGGTCAGCCACCACTGCCGAGGGGTGATCGTAGGCCGTGAGGGCGACGAGGGGCTCTCGCCCCTTGCGGTCCTGCAGCGACTGGACGGTATGACGCTTGATCAGCATGCGGGGAAGTCTCCTGGCACCGAGGTGCGGACGCTGCTTCAGGTCCGCACGATGTGAAGGACCTGGATCCGCGCGTTGCCCCGGTCCACCACGTACAGCTTGTCGTCGGGCGAGATGGCCATGCCTTCCGGACCGTTGAACTCCCCGAAGCCCAGGCCCTTGCGCCCGAAGGTCGCCAGGGGGGTCCCGTCGGGCGAAAAGACCTGGATGCGATGATTCAGCGTATCGGCGACGAAGAGGTTGTCGAAACGATCGACCGCGACCTCGCGGGGGACGGCGAACTCTCCGATGCTCGTCCCGCGCTTACCGAACTGACGGAGCAACTCACCTCGCGGAGAGAAGACGTTGACCGAGTGTGAACCGAAATCCAGGACGATGAGGTTTCCGAGGTGATCGTAAGCGAGCCCTCCCGGGCTCTGGAGACCGGCTTCCCGGCCGATGGTTCCGATCAGGCGTTCGTTGGCATCGTAGATCAGGACGCGGTGGTTGTTCGGTTCGGACAGGGCGATGTGTCCCTGAGGTGAGATGAGGATGCGGCCCGGGATCGCGGGATTTTCCTCCAGGGTCCTCGGCCGTTTCCAGACGGCCATCTGGCGCCCGAGCGAGTCCAGCTTGTAGATCCGGTAATCGAGGTCGTCCGTCACGTACAGGATGTTGAGCGAGTTCACCCCGACGCACCGGGGAAACCGGAAGCTTTCCTGGGTCTGGTTGGGCTTGATCACGCGGACGAGGTGTCCGGATGGATCCAGGACCTGGATACGGCCGTTCTCGGTGTCCGCGACGATGAGGTTCCGCGCACCATCGAGCACGATGCTTCGCGGTTGCCGGAACTCCAGGTTGCCGATCCCGGCACGGCCGAAGCTGGAAATGGCTTTCAGACCCGTGACCTTCATGCCCGGAGAGCCTGTCGTCCCCTGTGGCTGTGCCACGCTGACGCGCTGGGCGAGAGTCTGGTGAGGCAGGTTCGATGGACCGGGTACGGTACCCGGTGGCGCGACCACTGGAGAACTTCCCGGCTGGGCCATCGGGGGACGCTGGGGCCCCGGAGCGGGCGCCATGGCCTGAGCGGCGGGACGGCCCGTCTGAGGCATCGTCGGGATGGCCGGATTGACGGGGCGTTGAACCGGGGCAACCGGTGGCATCCTGGGGACGCCTGTTGCCCCGCCCTGGGCCGGCAACGGCGCGGCGGGCATGGCGGGAATTCCGGGTGGACTCGGGGCGCCCGGTATCCCGTTCCCGTCGGGATTGGGAGCCTGCCGCCCCCCCCCGCGGTTCACCACCGTGTCGGTGCGAATGGTGAGCGGCGCCATGGCCGAGCGACCACAACTCGGACACACGCGAGACCCCTGGGGAAGCGCAGCCCCGCAGTGGCGACAGGGTTCGACGTTCTTCTGGGGGGGCGTGATGGTGACGGTCGTCGGACGGTCGGCATCACGGATCGAGGCCTGGATGGCATGCGCCATCTCGATGGCCCTGCTGTAGCGTTCCTCGGGGTTCTTGCGCAGGGCCTTGAGGACAACCTGCTCCAGACGTTCCGGGATCTGGGGATTGAGCTCCCGCAGGGGAGGTGGGGCCGCGTTCATGATGTTGACGATCGTACCGCCCAGGTTCCCCGCGTCGAACGGAGTCCGGAAGGTCAGCATCTCGTAGATCATCGCGCCCAGGGAGAACAGGTCGGAACGGCCATCTACCAGGCGCGAGTCGCACAGCTGTTCGGGCGAGATGTACGCGATCGTCCCGAGCGTCGTCCCGGTGGTGGTCATCGAGGGCAGGTCACTCTTGACCCGGGCGACTCCGAAGTCCGTGAGCTTCACGACCCCCGTCTCGGACAGCATGATGTTGTCCGGTTTGATGTCCCGGTGCACGACCCCGGCCTGGTGGGCATAGTCGAGAGCGGAGCAGATCTGGACCGTGATGTCTGCGATCTGCTGGAAGGTGAACCGGGTTTTTTTCTCGAGATAATCGCCGAGGCTTCGTCCCTCGAGCAACTCCATCGCCATGTAGTGGCGATCGCCGTCCTGGCCGTAATCGTAGACCGTGACGATGTTGGGATGACTCATGCGGGCCGCGGCCATGGCCTCGCGTCTGAAACGTTCGATGGTGTCCTGCAGTTCGACCTCGGGGAGCGATTGCAGGATCAGCAACTCCTTGATGGCGACATGCCTGCCCAGACGGGAATCAACACCCTTGTAGACGATGCCCATGCCGCCGCGGCCAAGCTCCCCGAGCAGATCATAGTTCCCGAGGCGTTCACCCATCGGAAGGCCGCCGGTCCTCAGCTTGCGTGGTGGAAGACCACGACGGAGATGTTGTCGTGACCTCCACGCTCGTTGGCGAGGGCTACCAGTTGCTCGCAGGCTTGCTGGGGATGGCTGGCCGCGTAAACGACCCGGTGCATCTCCTCGTCGGACACCAGCCCGGAAAGACCATCACTGCAGATCAACAGGGCGTCACCGGAACCCCACCGTACGGTGGTGATGTCCGCCTCGACCTCCATCTGCATGCCGAGACACTTGGTGATCACGTTGCGATAAGGATGCCTGAGCGCCTCGGCCGGCGTGATGGCTCGCGCCCGGAGCAACTGGGCCACGACGCTGTGGTCTTCCGTCACCTGTTCGATGCCACTGGCCGTCAGAAGGTAGGCTCGCGAATCCCCGATGTGCCCCACGACCACCAGATCGGCCCCCGCCACGGCCATGGTGGTCGTGGTTCCCATGCCGCGCATGGACGCATCGCTGAGTGAGGCCTGGACGATCACGCGATTGGCAGCCTGCACGGCGTCCCGGATCAGGCGAGGCAGGTCCGCGGCAGGTACCTGAAGGGCTTCGTGAGTCAGCATCGCATCGATGGTCTCGACCGCACTGATGGAGGCCTTCTCACCCGCCAGGTGCCCGCCCATGCCATCGGCCACGATGAACAGGCCCCGTGAAGGGTCGCTGGACACGCTGTCCTGGTTGATCTCGCGGACTCGACCCACGTCCGTGAGGCAGCCGTAGGGAAATGCCTTGGAGCCCCCCTGCGAATTGGCGAAGGGGTCGGGTGCCGCTGTCGTCTCTTCGTTGGTCGTGGTCACCGTTGCGCCTCTAGCCGTATTGCGGCCGAACCCTCAGAGCCTGGAGCACCTGTTCCTGATTCGCGAAGCCCCCCTCCAGCAAGATCTGCACGAGGGGCAGTTGCTGTTCGAGTTGCGTCTTGAGGACCTCTGACATCTGGTCTTCCGTCAGGATTCCCTGCTCAAGAAGTACCATGCCCAGCGGTGGGACATTGAAAACTGGCTCCGCTGGCTGCAGCAGGTCCTGAGGAACGTCGAAGCCGTAGGACGTCTGGAACGGATCGAAGTTGAAGCCACCGAACTGGTCCAAGGTCACTCCTCCGAGGCGTCGCCGCCCTCGTCCGCATCGGCCACCACGAGGGCGACACCTGCCACCCGGTCGTTCTCGTCGAGCCGCTGCAGGCGACAACCCTGCGTCATCCTACCCAGTCGGGGAATGGAATCCACCTTTTGACGGATGACGATGCCGTGAGTCGTGACGATGACGACCTCCTGGCCTTCTTCAACCCGCATCAGGCTGGCGACCTTCCCGTTGCGCGAGGCATTCAGCTTCATGTTGATGATGCCGAGCCCGCCGCGGCCCTGCTGCCGGTATTCGCTGATGGCCGTTCGCTTGCCGTAGCCGTCGGTGGTGACGGACAGCAGGTCGCCGGTCGCCGCTCCCAGACCCAGGCCGATCACCGCGTCACCCTCGCGCATGCTGATGGCACGCACGCCCCGGGCCGTGCGTCCGAGTGGCCGGAGTTCCTCGTTCTCGTCAAAGTGAATCGCCATCCCATCTGCCGTACCGATGATGATGGACTGCTTCCCGTCGGTGTGGACCACCCACTGCAGGCTGTCTCCGTCATCCAGGGCGATCGCGATGATGCCTGTCCGACGGATGCTGCTGAAGGCCGTCATGTCCGTCTTCTTGATGACCCCGCCGGAGGTGAGCATCACCAGGAACTCGCCCTCGCTGAACACGGACACGGGGACCACGGCCGTGATGCTCTCGCCGGCCTCGAGCGGCAGCAGGTTCACCACGTTCGTACCCTTGGCCTGGCGGCTGGCCTCGGGGATCTCGTAGACCTTGAGCGAGTAGGCGATGCCCCGGTTGGTGAAGAACAGAACGTTCGAATGAGCGTTCGAGACGAAAAAGTTCCGGATGAAGTCGCCTTCGCGGGTCTGGATCCCGGCCACTCCCCGTCCGCCCCGACGCTGCTTCTCGAACGTGTCCGCGTGGAGGCGCTTGATGTACCCCTGGTCGGTGATGAACACGGCCATCGGTTCATCGGGGATGAGATCTTCCTGTCGGATCTCGCCGGGATCATGGTGGATCCGGGTCCGACGTTCGTCTCCGTACTGGTCGCGCAGGGCCTGGAGTTCCTGACGGATGATGGCCATGACGCGCGAGCGGTCAGCCAGGATGGCCAGCAACTCCTCGAGCAGGGCTCGCAGGTCACGCGCCTCGTTCTCGAGCTTGTTCGACTCGAGGGCCGTCAGGCGTCGCAGCTGCATCTCGAGGATCGCGTTGGCCTGGATCTCGCTCAGCGAGAAGCGCGACATGAGTTCCTGTCGGGCAGCCTCGGTGCTGGCCGACCCGCGGATCAGGCGGACCACCTCGTCGATGTTGCGCTGGGCCACGAGCAGCCCGTCCACGATGTGGAGGCGCGCCTCGGTCTTCCTGCGCCGGAACTCGGTCCTGCGGGTGACGACCTCGACGCGGTGATCGAGGTAATGACGCAGGATCTCGTTCAGCCGCAGGATCCGGGGCTGCCCGTCGACCAGGGCCAGCATGATGACGCCGAAGGTGGTCTGGAGCGAGGTCTGCTTGTAGAGGTGGTTGAGCACGACCTGCGGGTTGGCATCTCGCTTGAGCTCGATCACGACCCGGATGCCGAGGCGGTTGCTCTCGTTGCGGAGATCCGAGATTCCCTCGATCTTCTTGTCCTTGACGAGATCGGCGATCTTCTCGATGAGGGGGTCAGGGCCCACCTGGTAAGGCAGCTCCGTGATGACGATCGCGTGGCGGTCCTTCTTGAGGGTCTCGATCTCGGCGATGCCCCGGAGTGTGACGGAACCGCGTCCCGTGGTGTAGGCATCGAGGATTCCCCGCTCGCCGAGGATGATCCCGCCGCTCGGAAAGTCGGGCCCCTTGATGTACTGGAGGAGATCCCCGTCCGTCAGGGCCGGTTCGTCGATGAGGGCGATGAGGCCGTTGCACACCTCGTTCAGGTTGTGCGGGGGAATGTTGGTGGCCATACCCACCGCGATCCCGGCAGACCCGTTGATGAGGAGGTTCGGGATGCGCGAGGGCAGCACCCGCGGTTCTTCGGTGGTGCCATCGTAGTTGGGCGCGAAGTCGACCGTCTCGGCCTCGATGTCGGCGAGCAACTCGTTCGAGATGCGAGACAGACGCGCCTCGGTGTACCGGTAGGCCGCGGCGGGGTCCCCGTCCACCGAGCCGAAGTTTCCGTGGCCGTCCACCAGGGGATAGCGGATCGAGAAGTCCTGGGCGAGGCGGACCATCGCATCATAGACCGACGAGTCGCCGTGGGGGTGGTATTTCCCGAGCACGTCGCCGACCACGGTGGCCGACTTGCGGTGTTTGCGGTCCGAGGTCAGGTTGTTCTCGTGCATCGAGAACAGGATGCGGCGGTGGACCGGCTTCAGACCGTCCCGGACGTCAGGCAGGGCGCGCCCGACGATGACGCTCATCGCATAATCGAGGTAGCTCTCCTTGAGCTCGTCCTGCAGGGCGCGAGGAAGGATGCGGCTGGTCGGCTGGGTGTCGGACACGGGGGCCTCCGGGACGGTTCGCGGGCGAGTCGGACGCGCTACGCTCGTGACTTCATGTTACCACGGCGCGACCTCGAGGCCGTTGCGAGGGCCCCTGGTCGGCCACGGGCACGATTCCGCCGTGGCCGCGTTGACAGACGCCGGATTTCTTGTTACCTTAACCAATGTGTTCCCGGTTCGTCTAAGGGTAGGACGACTGGTTCTGGCCCAGTTAATGGTGGTTCGAATCCATCACCGGGAGCCTCCAAAGACCTCGGACGTGTCCGGGGTCTTTTCTTTTGCCGGGAATCCGTCGCTGGCGTGAGCAGGGGTAGAACCGTGGGCATCGTCTTCGTGGGCTTCATGGGCGCTGGCAAGTCCACCCTGGCTCGTCTCGTCGGCGATCGCCTCGGTCTCCCCGTCCTCGATCTCGACGCGACGATCGCCGACCGTGCCGGGATGTCCATTGCCGACGTCTTCGACCAGCAAGGTGAGTCCGCCTTCCGGTCCCTCGAGCGCGAGGCGATCGCCGCCATCCCTCCGGACTTCGAGGGCCTCGTTGCGGCAGGCGGCGGCGCCTGGCACGATCCCGGCAACCGGGACCGCCTCCTGTCAGTGGGGCCCGTGGTCGCCCTGGATGCCGATCCCGAGGTCCTCTGGACCCGGGTCCAGGGGTCCGAACGCCCCCTGGCGCGCGATCGGTCGGCTTTTGGGGCGCTCTTCGAGCATCGTCGAGAGGCTCTCGCCACGGTTCCCTGGCATCTCGACACCTGTGCATTGCCCCTGCCCGAGCTCGTGGATCACGTGGTGACCCGATTCTTCGGTCCTGCTCATGACCTTGAAGCACGCTTCGAGGGCGGGGCGACGGCCATCCGGCTCGCACCCGGCGGGCTGATCGGCGCGGGCGCCTGGCTCGCCCGTCTTCGCGAGCCCGGGCCATGCACCCTCGTCTCCGAACGCGAGGGGGCCGGTCGCTACGTCGGCACGCTCGCGGCCTCCCTCGTGCGTGCGGGCTTCCAGGTCCGGACCCTCTGGCTCCCGTCAGGCGAGGCCGCCAAGTCCTGGTCGGTCGTGGCGGACCTGCACGAGGAGCTCGCGCGCGCCGGTCACGAGCGCCACCAGCCGCTCATCGCGCTCGGAGGCGGTGCCCTCGGGGATGCTGCGGGGTTCGTCGCGGCAACCTACCTGCGCGGGGTCCCCCTGGTCCAGGTGCCTACCACCCTCCTGTCGCAGGTCGACAGCTCGGTGGGAGGCAAGGTCGCGATCGACCTGGCGAGCGGCAAGAACCTCGTGGGCGCCTTCTGGCCGGCGGACCAGGTGCTCGTCGACCCGCTCGTGCTGCAATCGCTGGAGCCCCGTGACCGCTCCGGTGGCCTCGCCGAGGTGGTCAAGATGGCGCTCATCGAGCCGGATGGCTGGTTCGACGAGCTCGAGACCGGTCTTCCTGCCCTGCTCGCCGGCGAGCTGTCGGCGCTCGTGCCCGCCCTGCGCGAGTCCATCCTCCGGAAGGCGCGCCTCGTCGAGGCCGATCCGCGGGAGCGGTCCGTCCGCGCCTGGCTCAACCTGGGTCACACCGTGGGGCATGCGATCGAGACCCTCACGGGGCACGGGATCTGGCGCCATGGCGAGGCGGTCGCCGTCGGCCTGGTCGCAGCCCATCACCTCTCCCTCGCGCGCGGTCTCGTCTCGGCCTCGAGGGTCGAGCGAGTCGAGGACCTGTTGCGCCGGCTCGACCTGCCCGTCCGGCTGCCGGGCGAACTCCGGCCTGCCGACCTGCTCGAGGTCATGCGGCGTGACAAGAAGGTTCGCGAGGGACGGGTCCGGTTCGTGCTTCCGCGCGAGACGGAGCCCCCCTGCGTGGAACCCCTGGAGACGGAAACGCTCCTGGATGGACTGGCTGCCATCCAGGAGCGCTGATACCGGGATCCTTGCTGCTACCGGTAAACCCGGTAATTGATTTCCGGGAAGATGTTGTCGAGGTACTCGCACTTCGCGAGCCAGGCCTCGTCGATCTGACCCCGCTGGATCTCGTCGTAGAGCTTGTGGAACCGCTGGATGTGGCTCCGCGTGCGCTTCACGGCGTATTCGACCATCGTGCCGGTCTTCATGATGAAGGCCCAGTCGGAGCTCTGGGCGAGCAGGAGCTCACGCGCACACTGGTTGAGCGCCCGCTCCGTCAGGGAGTGGCCGTTCACGTCGAAGCTGCGAGCCAGCTCGACCATCTTGTCGGCGGCATGGTGCAGGTGCGGGTAGACCCAGTCGTTGGTCTCGTTGAGCCAGAACTCGGCGTAACCCTTGTCGCCCCAGCTCGAGGTGCTCGGCATGGCGACCTGCTGGACGGGCTCGTTCGTCAGGTACTCGGCCGGCGTCGTGAGCTTGAAGACATCCTGATCATGGACGGCCTTGCGGATGAAGAAGTCGAGGAACTGCGGACCCTCATACCACCAGTGACCGTACAGCTCGGCATCGTAGGGCGAGATGACGATCGGGGCACGACCCATCGTGTCAGCCAGCCACTCGATCTGCCGCTCGCGGTTGAACATGAAGTTCCCCGCGTGGTCGGCTGCCCGCTCCCGGGCCCAGTAGGGATCGTACGGGAGCTTCTGGTCGGTCTTGCCCGTGATCCGGTAGTACTTGATACCCGTGTTCTTGCGGGTGCCGTCCGGCTGGACGTAGGGCCCGATGTACGACAGGTCGAGGTCATACCCGATGTCCCGGTAGAACTCGCGGTAGCTGGCATCGCCGGGATAGCCCTCGATCGAGCTCCAGACCTGCTTGGACGATTCCTGGTCACGCGCGAAGGCCGCGACGCCCGACCCGGGCGCGTAGATCGGGGCATAGGCCCCGTAGCGGGACCGCGGGGTGGAGTTCACGACCCCGTGGGTGTCCGTGAAGAAGTAGCGGATGCCGGCCTCGGCCAGGACCTTCTCGACTCCGGGGTAGAAGCCGCACTCGGCGAGCCAGATACCGCGGGGGCGCCGACCGAAGTGCTGCTCGTAGGAGTTGGCCGCGACGTGGATCTGCGCCCGCACCGCCTCCGGGGAGACGTTCATGAGGGGCAGGAAGCCGTGCGTGGCCGTACAGGTGACGATCTCGAGGACGCCCAGATCCTGGAACTTCTTGAAGGCCTGGACCAGGTTGCCCTTGTAACGGTCCACGAAGGTGTGACGGATCTTCCGGAAATGGTCGAGGTAGTACCGCGCCAGGTAGTTGAAGTGACCGTCCAGACGCGTGCGCTCGACTTCCTTGCCCGCGAGCTCGATCAGCTCGTCCAGGTGGTGGACGTAGCGATTCTGCAGCAGGGGGTCCGCCAGCATCGAGACGAGGGGCGGAGTGAGCGTCATCGTGATCCGGAAGTCGATCCCGTCCGCGATCAGCCCGTCATAGACGTTGATGAGCGGGACGTAGGTCTCCGTGATCGCCTCGTAGAGCCAGTCTTCCTCGAGGAAGTAGCTGTACTCGGGGTGCCGCACGAACGGAAGGTGCGCGTGCAGCACCATGGCGAGGTAGCCGCGTGCCATGGAACGGATGTCCTTTCGTGAGACCTAGCGCGAGGGACCGACGGTCGTGGCGCGGGTGACGGTGAACGCGATGTTGCGCTCCATGTCGCCGTCGCGGTTGATCGCCTTGATGGGGATGGGGTGCAGGCCGTCCGGCAGGGCGAAGCGCAGCGTGAACGTACCGTCCTCGCGCAGCGGGATCACCTCTCCGCGAACCGTGAGCGTGGCATCCGGCTCGGTCGCCCCGTAGACGACGAGCTCGCAGTTGGCCACGAGCCAGAAGTCCTTGCCGGGCTGCTGCGCACCCGCACCGGGAGCCCCGTGCTGGGCGCTCGAGGGCGCGAGGGCCCACGAACTGAGGGCATGGGACGACAGCGTCTGGGGCGGACGGCCCAGGTCGCCGAACTTGGGGAACCGCGCCGACCAGGGGCCTGGCACGGCGGCGTCGAGGCCGGTCGCGAGGATGCGCTCGGCGTCCTCGTCGCTCCAGGTTCCGGCCTCGGGAGCCTCGACCTCGGTGAGGATCGAGGGAAGGGTCGGCCAGGTGTCCGCGGTCGGGGCAGCGCCGGCAGCAGCGGCCGGGCGGGGGGCCCCCGGCAGCGGCGCGGTGTACGAGAGGCTCGCGAAGCGGTCGGCCACGATCGCCGAGGGACGCGAGATGGGGTTGGCCCCGACGTTCGAGGTGGCGATCGCCACGAACGAGTCGTCTGCGCGCAGATAGCCGACCTGGACGACGTAGCTGCGGCCGTCACTCGGCATGTTCAGGTACCACTGCCGCTGACCGTCGAAGGGCATGCGGAGGTCGTACGTCAGGTTCGAGGGAGCCTCGCCGAACACGATGCCCGTGACGTCGTGGACCTTGAGTGCCAGCTGGCGGCCACCCTGGGCCCGGGCCCGGCTGACGCTGGCGGGCGACAGATCCCAGTACGCGTAGCTCCAGAAGGGGTCACGGACCATCAGGACGATCCGGTCGGTGCCGTACTGGACGGGCAACTCGGGCAGCACCTCGTCGATGAGCAGCTCGTGGTTGGTCCAGGTCTTCTTGAGGGGGATGGCCGGAGCCGCCGGCGCGGCAGGTTCGGCGGCGTCCTCGACGATCGCCGCACCCTCGTCGCCGGGTTCGCCTTCGACCTCGGTCTCGGTCGTCACGTCGGATGTGACGGCGTCAAGCTCTTCGATGACAGTGGGCTCGCTCACGGGTTCGAGCACGGACACGGCAGCCACGGCCACAGCGGGCTGCTCGATCGGGAGTTCGGCAGCAGGTGCAACGGGCTCGGCCGGGGCGGAATCGCCGCTCGCGCCGACGACGCGGGCCGCCTCGAGCTCGCGGACTTCCTGCCGGGACGCGAGGGCCTCGCTCGCGGGGCTGCTGGCCCTGGTGGTCTTCGCTGCCCGTCCGCCTGCCTTGGCGGGGGCCGTGGCCTCGAGTTCGGCGATCGCCTCCTCGAGTTGCGCCTTGGTCATGGCACTGTAGCCCTTGATGCCCCGCTTGCGGGCGAGGTCCATCAGTTCCTTCTTCGTCCGTTCCGGTTGCACGTGCGGTCGCTCCCGCGGCCCAGGCCGCCTTGTCGGGTTCCCGTCTGGCGTGGCCGCCAGGACGGGTCACCTGCGCATGGATACACAAAAGCCGACGATAGGAGCACCCACCGTCGGACACTTTCCCAGTTTAACATCAGGATGTCCGCGGAGCAAGGAAACATCAACTTTTACGGGTTGTCGGCTCGTGAACGGGGCCGCCCTCTCGGGGTAAAATAAGGATATGAAAGCTCGATCGAGGCGCCCGGACCGGCAAGCCGGCAACGTCATCCTCTCCAGCGTCCTGGTGGTCCTGGCCCTGGGCCTTTCGGCCGTGGGCGCCGCCCAGCTCGTCAGGAGCCGGCTCGACGGCGCGGCCGAGATCCGCCGGTCCAGCTTTGCCGCCCTGCAGGCCCGGCAGATCTCGGAAGGGGTGGTCAGCTGGGCCCTCGTGCGGCTCAACGACGCGAGCTACTCGGTGACCAGCAACTTGCTTCCCAGCAGCGTTCCGGCTTCGTCGGATTCGGTCGCTCTCACGACCCTGCCGGCAGGGGTCACGATCAGTTCCACGCTGGGTGACGTCACGCCCACGCTCACGGCGGCGTTCACCACCACTCCGGCGTCTCTCGCGGAAAATGCCGTCGTGTCCGGGACCACGACGCTCGAAGTGACGTCGACCGTCACCGCCACGGTCGGAGGCGTCGCGACCAGCTACCCCTACACGCAGAGGGTCCGGTTGGTGCAGGCCAGCGGGAGCTGGGAGGCTCGGCGGTGAGCGAGCGAGGTTTCACGTTGCTCGAGGTCCTGATCGGCGGTGGGGTGCTCACGGCCGGCATGCTGAGCCTGTTGCTCGTATCGCGGTCGCTGGTGAACGATCTCACCCCGGCTGCCACTGCCGGGGAGATGCCTCCATCGGTCTATCCTCTGCTGGAACGCTACATCGATGGTTGTATCGAGATGCAAAAGGGATCTCCGGACCGCTCCCCGATCAGCAACACTCCGTTCCCTTTCTCATATTGCGTCCTGCAAGGTGCCACGCTCTCCGCCAGCGTCACCGGAGTCACTCCGGTCATCGGCCCCGCCACCCTCCAGGCCACTCCGCGACTGGTCCGGTACCAGCTCCAGGTCGACAGGGCAAATGCCAGCGGGGTGGGGACGACCCCCGTGGCGCGAGTGCATTTCTGGCGCCTCGAGACCATTACTCCCGGAGCCTACCGTGGACAGTGAACGCGGCTACTCCCTGCTCGAGCTGTCGCTCGCCGTCGGCATCAGCGCCGCGCTGTTCACCGGATTTTTCGTCACGGTGGCCGCCGTGAATGGCTCCATCCAGGCCATCTCGGCGGAGGCGATCGTCCCCCTTCGGGTCGCCCAGGCCCTCGATCAGATGGTCGAGGACATCGAGCAGGCGGATCAGGTCCAGTTCGATGCCAGCACAGTCACGGCCAATCGTGGCTTTCGCGTGGCCCTGGGGTATGCGTCGGGGACCCCGCGAGTGATCGGTTACGAGGCCACGACTTCGGAAGGTGTGGTGAGCGTGCTCGACCGCGTGACGAATGCGGCGGCCCTGGCTCAGCCGGCCCAGCTCTGGACGACGAACGGCGTCACCCGGACATCCGTGCTGCCCCGGGGCGTGCTGCTGAATCGACGATCCGACCCGCGAGACGCGGCCCTCGCCCTGCTGGATGCCGGGGGCAATGCCCAGACGCAGGCCCAACCGCTCTTCATCCTTCCAGCGAACTGGGACGGCACGGCGCGGAACTGGTCGACCTGGTACTCGGGGGTGACTCCCGAGATCACCATCCGGCTCATCTATCGTCCTTCGGCCAATTCGGCGCCGAGCTATGCCGTGACCTTCTGCTATCCGAAACTGCAGCGCTAGTCGCCCACACCCAGGCAGCGGATGACTTCCTCGACCGTCGACATGCCCTTGAGGACCTTCTCCTTGGCGTCATCGAGGATGCTCAGCATGCCGAGCTTGGTGGCCTCGTCCTGGATGACGGTCGTCGGTTCCCCCCGGCTGATCAGGTTGGCGATCGGACGGGACATCTTCAAGATCTCGTACACCCCGAGCATCCCCTTGTAGCCCGAGTTGTTGCATTTCTCGCAGCCGGCGCCCTTGTGGATGGTCAGCTGGCGTTCGTGGGGGATACCGAGGAACGCCTTGTCCGTCGGACTCGCCTCGACCTCTTCCTTGCAGTTGCTGCAGATGCGGCGGATGAGACGCTGCGCGATGATGCCCGAGACCGTGCTGCCCACGACGTAGGGCGGGATGCCCATCTCGATCATGCGGCTCACGGTGCTGACCGCGTCGTTGGTGTGCAAGGTGGAGAGCACCAGGTGGCCCGTCATGGCCGCGCTGGTTGCGGTCTCGAGCGTTTCCAGGTCGCGGATTTCACCGACCATGATCGTGTCCGGGTCCTGACGCAGGACGGTGCGGAGCGCCGCTGAAAACGTCAGATCGATCTTGCTGTTGACCTGGATCTGGGCGATGCCCTGCACCGGATACTCGACCGGGTCCTCGATCGTGATGATCGATTCCGTTTCCTGGTCGAACTCGCGCAGCATGGCGTACAGGGTGGTGGTCTTCCCGGATCCCGTGGGCCCCGTGACCAGGATGATCCCGACGGGTTTGAGCAAGATCTGCTGGATCGTCTCGGAATCGCGCTCGGAAAAGCCCAGCTTGTCGAGACCCAGGTTGATCGATTTCTGTCGCAGCGCGCGCAGCGAGATGCGTTCGCCCCAGTGCGTCGCGATGCACGAGCAGCGAAAGTCGATCTTCTCGCCGTTGATGACGACCGAGAAGCGTCCGTCCTGCGGCCGGCGCTTCTCGGTGATGTTCATGTTCGCCATGACCTTGAGGCGGGCGATGACGGCCGTCTCGATGGCCTTCGGCAGCGTCACGGCCGTCGTCATGACACCGTCGATGCGTAACCGGATGCACAGGCCACTTTCTTTCGGGTCGATCGCGATGTCCGCCGCGCCCCGCTCCATGGCGTCGGTCAGCAGCGAGTTGACCAGTTCGACGACGGGGGCATCGCTGTCCGAGGCATTGGCGATGTCCTGGATCTGAGGCTTCTTGCCCGCATCGTCCTTGGCGCCGGACTTGGCGATCGCCTTTTCGATCGTGTTCTCGACGCGCGCAGTACCCGACGGACCCGTCGGACCTGGTGCGGCAGCGGCGCTCGATCCGAACAGCTTGGACAACCCCGGGGCGATGTCGGTATCCCGGAAGGCGATCGGGACGACCATGTACCCGCTCAGCAGCGAGAGGTGGTCCAGAACCCGCGTGTCATCGACCTTGACCATCCCGATGAGCAGGCGCCGTCCCACCTTCAGCAGCGGCACGATGTGGTTCTTCCGGGCAAAAGCCTCGGGTACGAGGCTCACGGCATCCGGGTCGTACGGAAACTGAGCGAGGGTCTCGCAGGTGCGCAGGGCTTGCTGGAGCACCAGGACCTGCTGGAGGTCCTTCTCGATCAGGACGCCCTTCTGGACAAGAACCTGACCGAGCTTCTGTCCCGTCTCTTGCTGGCTGCTGAGCGCATCCGAAAGCTGGAACGGTGAGATCATCCCGATCCCGCAGAGCCACTCGCCGATGAGCTTGTTTTTCAGTCCCCCCGACTTGGCGGTCGTCTGGGCATTCACGACGGACTCCCCGCTGAATCAGGGCTGGGGGGCGACTCTCGGTACGGGCGGAGGGAGCGTGACCCCCCGCGTAGGCAGGTTCCCTGCCGGATCGGCGGAGCCGCCCGGGGGGCCAGCGAGACCGGGTGATGGCGCGGAAGCTATGCCCAGGTTGATGCGTCGAAGCTGGCCACGTCTACGCATCAACAGGTAATCACGCCCTATGGCTTCCACCTGGCTGCCATCGACCAGTACCGATCCGGCTTTTACCCGGAGACGTTGACCGTCAAACGACATGTAGGCCGTGGCAGGGCCTCCGGGTGCCAGCAGGACCCCTTCGAGCGTCAAGGCAGGTTCCGGACCTTCGTCCTCCTCGACCACGGGCACCGCACTTCCGCTCGCCGCGTTCGTGAGCTTGCGAGCTTTCGGCTTCGGTTTTTGCTGGACGAGCGGCAGGAAGGGCTCCTTGCGTCCGATCTGGTTGCCGCGCTGCTCCCCGAAGGTGTAGGTCTGGTTCGTGCGCGTGGACACTTCGCCTTTCGCCTCTGCTGGTGGGCAGAACCAGTTCTCGAGCGGGGCGTACCAGGACGAGACCGTGTCCGACCCGCTCGCGGGCGACTCTCCACCCGCCGCGTCAGGTGCGTCGAGCGAACCGCTGGCAGCCGTGGCGGGCTCTTCTTGACCGAAGAGGGACCTCGCTCGCTCCTGGATCGTGCGTGCCAGCGATCCATCGAAGAGGGCCGTGGCCAGGGAGCCGCTCGCGGCGGCGGAATCCGAGGCCATGGCCGTGAACGCGTCGAACTGGGTTTGCGAGACGAGGAAGTTGAACCCGAACGTGATCTCGAAGGCGATTCGGGCACGGGGTTGTCCGTCGACGGGCATCGCCTCGACGTCGTAGCTCTCGAAGACGACCGTCGGCGGCAGGCGCGACAGCTCGGCAAAGGCGGATTGGACATCCGAATAGTCGCCCTGTGCGAGGATGCGGTACTTGCGCGTCAGCACGCCGCCCTGCTGGACCCCTGCGATGGTGATCGGGTGCTGATCGACGGTGGCTGCCGACAGCGTCTCGATGCTGATGGCATGCCTTTCGAGGAGGTTCGTGACCGCGATGAGGCCCCGGTTGGAGCGGTTGGCGAAAAGGACGTCGAAGGGGTCGTCGTTGCGAAGATCGAACTCCTTGAGCTTCTTGATCTCTTCGACGACGGACTTAAGCTGGTCACTCTGCAGGGCCATCCGGGACTGGGCCGCAAGCTTCTCCTGGTCGATGCGCTTGATGTCCGCGGTGAGCTTGGCCGATTTCTGGTTGAGGGGCAAGATTTGCGTGTACCAGAAGGCGGCTGCCAGGAGCAGGCCCAGCACGACGGATCCCGTGATCATGGGACGGAGGTTCGGAGTGCTCACTGCTGCAGGCTCCAGCTCTTGCGAGGCCCGAATTCAGCCAGGATGTCATACGCGTAGATGCCGTCGAACTTTTCGAGACTGAGCGTTTTCACCTGCTTGATGCGGCCATTCACCGACTTCAGTCGACCCAGCTCGTCAGCGAAGTAAAACCCCGCGGACTGGGTCATGGCTTTGCCCCGAAGCCGGATCCCCGACTGCTCGTCATAGGAGACGCGTTCCACCCAGGCGTCCGCGGGGGTCATGTCGCGAAGGCGGCCCAGGAAGCCCGTCGCGAAGTTCGCCTCAGCGGGCGGGGGCAACCAGACCTCGAGCACCTGGGCATCCGGAGGGGTCTCGTTGATCTTCTGCACCAGGGCATCCCGCTCGAGCGTGGCCGCGTCGAGCTTGGCCTTGAGCGGGCGCAGCTGTTCCGTGCTGACGTTCAACCATACGATCAGGCCGGCGATCGTGAGGGCATAGAAGCCGAGGATGCCCAGTACTGGCAGGACGAGGGTCTGGATCTGGTCCTGGAACTTCTCGAGGCCAGGAATTTTGGGCAGGTTGAGCCCCCCGCCTGCACCCGATCCCGGTTTGTAGACGTTGAAACTCTTGAGGGTGTCCGATCTCCCCCAGAGCCCCGCACCGAGGGCCACGACGGTGGGGAGCTCGTCGTCTGGATCGACCTCCTCGGGTTCCGCGACGTGAATGCTCAGGCTGATCTGGTTGGCCGCATGGTCGGCGAGTTCTCGGGCCTCCTCGATACGCTGGGCGCCGATAACGAGCTGCGGGGCACTGTCCAGATGCATGCTCGCCACGCTGCGGATGGCATCCGGCAGGTAGTTGATGGCGATGAGTTCCATCGACACGTTCTCGCGCTCGGGCAAAACGAGTTCGCGGATCGCCGTGATCTGACCCTCGAACCAGCTCGAGACCACCAGTCTCTGGTTGAGCAGCAGGATGCCGATCCAGGGTCGGTCCTCGGGGGGATGGTAGTAGGCCATCCCGCGCAGACCCGCCATCTGGATCAGGTCGATCCCCATCAGCTTGAGCCCCGCGGATTTGAAGACCTTGTCGTAGCTTTTAACGAGCGAATCGGCCGCTGCCGCGTAGCAGATGTTGATGAAATCGCCCTCGTCGGCAGCCGGGAAAAAATCGACCGACGGGGTGTCATTCCGGAAGAGGGCGTACTGTTCGGCCTCGGAGAGGATGGCCTGGCCCAGCATGTTGAGCGGCAGGTGCGGCAGCCGAACCAGGCGCACGATGGCCGAGCGGGAGTCGGCGACCAGCAGCACTTTCTTGCTTTTCAGCTTCAGCTGGCGCCAGGCCTCCTTGAGGGTCGACGCCAGAACGTCCGGGTTCTGGACGTTGCCTTCTTCATCGACGACCTCGGGCGGGAGGGGGTAGGTAAAGACGTCCTGAATGGTTCCGTCCGAGGACGCCGGCAGGACGGCCTCGATACGGTCTTCCGTGAACGTGATCCCGACATATCCCTTCGGTGGCATCGCGCAAGTGTCGCTTTCTCGGCCGGACCTCAACCGGCCTCAGCATATGCGCGGGTCTGAGCGAATGCCGTAACGGGGCGCACAAGTGCGTTACCAGGTCGCCGGGTCCTCCCCGCCCAGCGATGCCGGGGCCAGATTCACCGAAACCGTGGCATTGGCACCGGGCGTGTAAATCCACCCTCCCGTGTTGGTGGCGGTTCCGGGGGGGATGATGATCACGGCGCTGGTCCCGCTGACGGGTTCGACCAGCCAGCGACTGGCCGGGACCCCGGGGGGGGCTGGCATGGCCTGGAACTCAGCCTGGTTGGTCGGGTAGCGGCCGTTGCGGTACCGGTAGGTCGCCAGTTCGCTGCGCACGAGATTCAGCATGGTCTTGCTGGCCTGGATGCGGGAGTCGAGGTTGGCTTGCCGGGCCTGGTAGAGCGTTCCCGAGACGATGATCAGGCTGATCGCCAGCACCAGGGTCAGTTCCAGCAACGAAAGTCCGGACTGGTGGCGGAACCAGGTGCTGCGTGCGCGCGACGCGGGCCGTGCGCAAGGGAGCCGAGAGGGCATCGGGTCAGTGTCCCTTCATCAGCTGGGTGAGGGGCAGGTAGAGCGAACCCACCACGAACAGGACCACGCCCGCCACCAGCACGGTCAGCAGAGGTTCGATGGCCGCCATCATGGCCTTCACGGCACCGTCGACCTCCTTGTCGACATACTTGGCTCCCTTTTCGAGCAGCTCGTCGATGGCTCCGGATTCCTCCCCGGCCACCAGGAGGTAGTTCACCATGGGTGGAAACAGGCCCGTCCCGTCGAAGAGCGTGGAGAGGCGGGCGCCCTGAGCGACCCCGCTACGGATGCCCTCCAGTTTGAGGGACGTGTAGGCATTCGTGATGGATTGCTGCGTCAGCTCGATCGCATTGATGATCGAGATGCCGCAGTTCAGGAACAGGGCGAGGTTGTGCAGGATGCGGGATACCGTGACCTTGTGGACCAGCTTCCCGTAGATGGGGATCTTGTATTCCCACAGGTCGAAGAGCTGGCGGCCCACCCGGTTACCCATGATGAGCTTCCCGGCGGCGTAGACGGCTGCGAAAGGCAGCGGGATGAGGTATCCCTTCGTGGTGATGATCTTGCTCGTGTCGATCAGCATCTGTGTGGTGGCGGGTAACTTGACGTCGAACGAGGCGAAGAGCTGGATGAACGTCGGTACGACGAAGATCATCAGTCCGATCACGATGAGGATGATGAGCACGATCATGATGATGGGGTAGGTCAGGGCCCCCTTGATCTTGGCCGTGAGCTCTCCCTGCTTCTCGAGGTGATCCACGAGTCGCTTGAGCGTCTGTTCGAGATTGCCCGACGCCTCGCCCACGGTGATCAGCTCGATGAAGATCCGGGGGAGTTCGTTCTCGTAACGGGCATAGGCCTCGGCCAGGGACGCGCCCTCGAGGACGGAGGTCCGGACCGTCTCGTGTATGACCCAGAGCCGGGGGTTCTGGATGAGGCCCGACAGGATATCCATCGTCTGGGCAAAGGACAGTCCGGCCTCATTCATCGTGCACATCTGCGAGGCGTAGAACAGCACGTCCTTGGCGGCGATCCTGCGGTTCAGGGCCCTGCGGATGCGGGCCGAAAGGGTGTTGGCATTCGGGTTCGAGGCCGCGCGGGCCTTGGCCCGCTTGTCAGCCACCGTGTCGACGCGGCCGGCCATGGCCAGGTCGTGCCACAACTGCTTGACCTCGACCTTCGAGGGGACGAGTCCCTGTTCTCGCAGCATCTGCCGGGCATCCCGTTCCGTCTGGGCGATGATCTCACCCTTGACAGGGGGGCCGCCTTCACCGGGGATGGCCGTATAGAAATAGGTCTTGGATTTGGCGCGAACGATCGCATTCGGGGCTGCGGCTCCGAGCGCGCCTCCGGGCCCCCCAGCGCCTCCCGTACTTTTCGCGTCCTGCGCCAGGCTCTTCGTGGTGCCGCGACTGAGGATGGCGCCGCGCGTGGTTTCGTCGCGTTCCTGACCCGCTTTCGGGGCCTTGGCAACCTTGATGTCGATGGGCACCATGCCCTGCTCCCGCAGCAGGGCTCGCACGGAACGCTCGTTCTCGGCCTCGATGGTGGCACGCCGGATTTCCTTGCCGGCGTGGGCCATGTACTCGAATGTTTTCAGATCGGGCATGTCGCGCGCTCCTTCGCTTCTCGACGCATGACTCCTTGTACCCCGTGCGGGTTAGGGAATCTCGCCCGGCAGGTATAACGTGAACGGGAGGTTCAACGCGTGCCTGAGTTCCGTCGGCGACAGGTGGGGTTCTCGCTGCTCGAGGTGGGGCTCGCCATCACGCTCGCCCTGATCCTCTCGGCTGCGCTCGCCACGTTCTATAATCAGATCAAGGACGATGCCGGTGATACGCTGTGCCGCAACCGGATAGCTGCGTTCCAGGGGGTGGTCGAAGCGCTCGCTGCGAACAACGGGGGCGTGCTTCCCACGCTCGATCAGGTCCGGTTGGCCTGGCGGGCCAGGAGACCTGATGATTTCGATCTATCCCCCTGGGGCGGGCGCATCTTTTACTCTGGAAACACGTTTGCTGTTTCAGGTGGGGATGCGAGGGGCATCACGCCCACGGATCCGGCCAGGCAGACCCTGATTGTCAATGATGCCTGTACCCAGTGTGTCGGGTACTCGCAAGAGAGCAACTTCGGGGCCGGGACCCTGTATTATTACCGAGTCGTCGATGCTGCCGGGCTTCCCAACTCGGCCCTGCAGACCTCGATGTGGGATCAGTCGCGCAGGCAACAGGTGGTGGTGACGGGTTATGGGATCGCCTCGATCAAGTCGACCAACAAGTTCTTCATGGTCACGAGCGGCCGCTGAGGGCTTCACCCTCATCGAGGCGGTGCTGGTCATCTCGATCGGGATCGTCATCGTGACCTCCGGGACCATCCTGTACCGTCAATACAGCGAGGCTGTGGGCACCTCGAGCGCCCTCGAGAAAGTCATCGCCCTCCAGGAGACCGTCGAGTACCTTGCAGCAGCCTCCCCATCTGCCGAGGTGGGGTATCCGCGGCCCGACGACGTCGAGCGCCTGTGGGTCGCCAAGCGCCCGAATGATGCCTACAGCAGCCCCTGGGGCGGTCCGACCAACTTCGTCCTCAACGGCACGGCCCGCGCGACGGCGGGGGGGACCGTCTCCACCGGCACGATCGATGATCCCTCTGCTGATCGGGCCGGGGTCACGCATTACTTCGTCGCTGCCACGCGCGGAGGCCTCCTGACGGCCAATGACACCACGGGGGGGGCCGCATCTGCCGTCACGCGCCGCGATTACCTCGTGACCATAGCCCCGGATGTCGGCGGACAGCCGGGGGGCTACTGGTTCGTCCGGGGGGCCGGCAACGGGACCGAGACGGCTGATCTGCGAGGGCAGGTCGGCACGGGGGCCGTGTCGGCGCCCGACGACGCATACTAGAGCAACCCGTCCCCCGCGTCCCTGCGTCATGCATCACAGCACGGTCACGCAGGCTGAGTTAGGCTGAGCGTTGCCAAGTCGTGGGCGAGGAGTTCGGTCGTGCAACGCAATCGATGGTTCGCGGTGATGCTGGCAATGGCGCTCGGCGGGCAGCTGCCCGTCGCTGCCGCGCCGTCGCTGGTTCCCGATTTCGAGCTGCAGGACCGTATCCGGGTGCCTCGCGGCGACCAGAAGTACACGTTCCGGCTGCGAGAGGTCCCGCTGCGCGAGGCTCTCCAGATGGTCGCCGAGGCGGCCAGTCTTAACCTGGTGCTCGATGCCTCGGTCCAGGGAGACGTCAGCCTCGACTTTTTCCAGGTTCCCCTGAACCAGATGCTCGAGACCCTCCTGTACTCGAAGGGTTTCCGGCTCACCCCTTACCGGGATGCCTTCCTGGTGTACCGGAGCGGTCAGTTCGGGAAGCGGATGGTCCGGTTCGTCCCGCTCCGGTTCGCCAACGCCCAGGCGCTGCTGCCCACGCTCTACAACCTCCTCGAGGTGCCGCCGCCTGTCGAGTTCGGCTCGCCGCAGGGGGCGGGTGGAGCCGGAGGCGCCGCCGGAGTGGCGGCCAATGGTGCGGCTGGCGCGGGTGCGGCTGGTGGGCCGGCTGCTTCGTCCGCGGTGTCCGGA
>Ga0079301_1000286_pt1 | contig 24408 bp, 20 predicted proteins | sample Wag4_2014_7_11_3_FD_74797 | JGI IMG/M metagenome (GOLD analysis project Ga0079301, IMG submission 74797) | Fresh water mixed with fracking chemicals microbial communities from Ohio, USA - Utica-2 Time Series FC 2014_7_11 | ecosystem: Engineered > Industrial production > Chemical products > Input... | reverse complement strand
ACCCACACCACCGGTGAAGACGGATATTGCGCTGAAGAAAAAAGAGGTTGAGCCGGAAGTGAAAGAGAAGAAGGTCGAGCCACCAAAACCAAAAGAAGAGAAGAAAGAACCTGAGAAAAAAGTCGAAAAGAAAGTTGAACCGAAATCTGAAAAGAAACCCGAACCGGAGAAGAAGGTAGAAGAAAAAAAGGTTGAGAAAAAACCAGAACCAAAAGTGGAAGAAAAAAAGGTCGAACCTAAGAAAACAGAAACAAAACCTGAACCTAATAAAAAGGTAGAAAACAAACCTGAGGCGAAAGACAGCAAAAAAACCGAGAGCAGCGCCAAAGACAATAAAGGTAATGAAAAAGGTGATAGCAAAGGCGCAGAAAAAACCGTTGCTTCGCCAGTCAATAAGGTTGGGGGCACGGGAAGCAAACCGGTGAAAGCGGATAATCCATTTGCAGATGATTTATTAGCAGACCTTGATAGCACCAATAGCACGCACAAACCTAACAGCACCAAAACCCAAGCGGGGGCGCCCAATGGTGTCGCCGGGGGTGGGAGCAGCGGTGGTCATACCAAGGGCTATGCAGATTTGGTGATTGCACGGGTTAAACCACGGGTGCAAGTGCCAGATGATGTCACAGGTAATCCCAAAGCAGTGTTAGAAGTGACGTTATTACCGAGTTTAGAAGTGCGAGAGGTCAAACTGCTGCAGTCATCGGGTCATGCTGGCTATGATGATGCGGTACAACGCGCTGTTTGGTCGGCAAAAACCTTCCCACCTTTATTAACAGGGATGAATTTCTCGGATGTGCGTAAAATTCGCTTAGAATTCCGCCCACGTTAATGGGCAGTTAACCCGTTATTGCTATGGTCATCGGTAAGAGGATAATTGATTTTATGCCAAAGTTTTTATTTCACTATGTCTTGTTGCCTTTGCTGCTGCTATGCAGCCTATCGGTACGCGCCAATGATTTAACCATTGAAGTGGTGGGCGGCGGCACCAACCGCCATGCCATCGCATTGCCGGAGTTTGGCCTCGAAAGTGCTTTGCCCGGGGGCCTGACGCCGATTATCCAAAGTGATCTGGCACGTACCGGTGTGTTTTCGTTTGTCGATCCCAATAAGGTCAATAACCGTCCGATTGACCCAGCGCAAATTGATTACCCCGCGTGGCTAGGTGCTGGCACGATGTCGATTGCAGTCGGCAAAGTCACGGCAGGTGCTGGTGGTACGATTACGGTCGAATTTCATTTATTCGATGCGGCACGAAAAACCCGCTTAACTGGTGCCAGCTTTAGCATTCAACCTAACCAGTCGCGCCAATTAGCCCACCGTATTGCTGACATGATTTATGAAGCGATTACCGGCAAAAAAGGGATTTTCGGCACACGTATTGCCTATGTGATTAAGCACAGCGCCAACAGCTATTCTCTACAAGTGGCGGATGCCGATGGTGCCAACGGATTTACGCTATTGCGTTCTTCCGAACCGATTATCTCGCCAGCTTGGAGCCCCGAGGGAGGACGCTTGGCGTATGTTTCTTTTGAAAGCAAAAAACCGGTTGTCTATGTGCATGATGTCAGCAGCGGTAGCCGCCGTGCGGTTGCTAACTTCAAGGGCTCCAACTCAGCGCCAGCATGGAGTCCCGACGGTAGCCGCCTTGCCGTGGTATTAACGCGCGATGGTCATTCACAAATTTATGCTGTTTCGGCCAATGGAGGCGAAGCAGTCCGCTTGTCCAACAGCAACGCCATTGATACCGAACCTGCTTACAGTGCCGACGGCAGCCGGATTTATTTCACGTCTGACCGCGCCGGTGGGCCACAAATTTATGTGATGGGCGCCGGTGGAGGAAGCGCACAACGGGTGACTTTCGAAGGCAACTACAATGTCTCGCCTACACCTGCCCCAGATGGCACCGCATTAGCCTTTGTCCGCCGTGAGGCAGGTCGTTTCCGTGTGATGGTGCAAGAAACGGCCACCGGCCAAGCGAACTATGTTACCGACACCCATTATGATGAATCACCTAGCTTTGCGCCGAATGGACAAATGTTGGTCTATGCCAGCGAGCAAGGCGGGCGAGGGGTTTTATTTACGGTTACCCGCGATGGATCGACAAAAACCCGCTTAACCACCAGTGGCGGTGATATTCGCGCACCGGTGTGGGGGCCATATCCACGTTAGGCAAACCGTGTTTTTTGATTGTGAATGTTGATTGGAGAATTTCATGATGTGGAAAAAAGTCTTATTGGCCGCGATGGTTGCAGGTTCGTTAGCCGCTTGCTCTAGCCCCAAAGGCCCAACTGATCCCAACGCCGCCGGCGCTGCTGGTATGAATGGTAAAAATGGTGCCAACGCCAGTGGTATGTACGGTCAAGGTGGTCTGAATGGCAGTGGGAACGGGATGGGCGCGGATGGCAGCGGCAATCCCCTGACCGATCCTAAGAGCGTGCTGTCCAAACGCAGCGTATTTTTTGACTTCGATAGCTCGTTGGTCAAAGACGAATACAAACCTTTGGTACAAGCTCACAGCGAATTTTTGAAGAAAAACCAAACTCGCAAAGTGATTATCCAAGGTAATACTGACGTACGCGGCAGCAGCGAGTACAACTTGGCCTTGGGTCAACGCCGCGCTGAAAGCGTGAAAAGCATGATGCGCGTGATTGGTGTCCCAGAAAATCAACTGGAAGCGGTCAGCTATGGTAAAGAAAAACCCCGTGCCACCGGTATGGGTGAAGCCGACCACGCACAAAACCGCCGCAGTGATATTGTGTACGACGGCGAATAATCTCGTATTGTAGGATTGAAGAACATGCCTTGGGCGGTCAAAATAGACCGCCCAAGCTGTCTATAAAGCGTGTATTTTTCTTCCAATAGTGATTGATTGACGGATGAGTGGAAAAGTGAAAAAGATTAAACTGCCGATGGTGTTGGTATGTAGCAGTGTCTTATTGGCCAGTTGTGCCAGTGTGGGAGAGGTCGACGCAACACGCCGTCAATTGGCTGAATTAAATCAACGTTCACAAGAGCGATTTACCACACTAGAAAGCCGCCTGAGCAATGAACGCTTATTAGAATTGGTGAATCAGGTCGATCGTATGAGCCAAGATATTGCTAAATTGCGTGGTGATATGGAGGTTTTAAACTACACCTTACAAACCACGCAAAAACGGCAAAACGATCTGTATAACGATCTCGATTTACGCCTTGCTCCGCTTGAAGGGAAACCCGCTGGGGGCTCTGGTTCGATTACAACTGACCCCAGCATGAGCAATGGCAATCCCGCCACAGCGACCAGCCCTGCGCCCGCCGTCGCCCCCGACCCCGTACAACTCGAATACAGCAAAGCCTTAGAAAGCTTGCGTGCACGCCAATTTAATCAAGCGATTCCGGCACTGAAAAACTTTATCGATAGCCGCAGCAATGCCCCACAAGTGGCCGATGCCCAATACTGGCTTGGTGTCGCCTATACCGCCGAACGGCAGTGGAAAAACGCCATCGCGGCACATAAATCTTTCGTTGATGGCCACCCCAATCACGCTAAAGTCCCAGAAGCATTACGCAATATCGGAAATTGTTACCGCGAATTGGGTGATAAAGCTGGCATGAAAACAGCTTGGGATAGTCTATTAAAACGCTTCCCGAAAAGCGAAGCCGCAGCCAAAGTCAAACAACAGTTAGCTGCCCAAAACGGTTAAACAGACTGTACCAAACCGGCACGATAGGGTCTGGCGCATCTCAGGATAAGACACACGGTCTTGTCTCATCAGACAGCCACCAAGCCCTAGGAAAATTTGCGGTACAATCATGAGTCTTTTTTGACGGATTTTTTGCCATGATTGACATCGGTATTGTGATGGGCAGCAACAGCGATTGGCCCGTAATGGAACATGCAGCGCGTATTCTGCGTGACTTTGGTGTTGCGTTTGAAACACGCGTGGTGTCTGCTCACCGCACCCCTGATTTGTTATTTGACTATGCCGCGACTGCTGAGCAACGCGGCCTCAAAGCCATTATTGCTGGTGCAGGGGGGGCGGCTCACTTACCCGGTATGTTAGCGGCAAAAACGGCTGTGCCTGTGTTAGGCGTGCCGGTACCGTCGAAATACCTGCGTGGCGAAGATTCTTTGCTGTCGATTGTGCAAATGCCCAAAGGTATTCCAGTGGCTACGTTTGCCATTGGTGAGGCCGGTGCCGCCAATGCCGCCCTGTTTGCCGTTGCCATGTTAGCAAATGAACAACCGGCATTACGCGATGCCCTTGCTGCTTTCCGACTCAAACAAAGCGAAACCGTCTTGGCAATGACCCTGCCGGAGGTTGAGTGATGGCAGCGATTCTTCCTCCTGCCATGCTAGGTATTTTAGGTGGCGGTCAGCTCGGGCGGATGTTTACCGTGGCCGCCAAAACAATGGGGTATCGTGTCACGGTGTTAGACCCCGACCCGATTGCCCCTGCTGCTGAATTTGCTGATGTGCACCTCTGTCATGCCTATGATGACAGCGAAGCACTCCAGACCTTAGCGAAAACCTGTGCAGCGATTACCACCGAATTTGAAAACGTCAACGCAGACTCCATGCGCTGGCTCGGTCAGTTTGTACCGGTTTCGCCCTCTGGTGACTGTGTCACGATTGCACAAAACCGCATCAGCGAAAAAACATGGATTAACAAAGCCGGCCTCGCCACTGCCCCTTATCTTGCTATTACCTCTGAGGCGGATCTCGCCACAGACCTGACCCCTTATCTTCCCGGCATCCTCAAAACAGCCCGTCTTGGCTATGACGGCAAAGGCCAAATTCGTGTGCAAACGGCGGCGGAAGTCGCGGCGGCCTATCAACAATTAGGCGCCAACGACTGTGTGCTAGAAAAAATGTTGGCGTTAAAGAGCGAAGTCTCTGCTATCGTCACCCGAGTCTCTGATGCACAAATCAGTTGTTTTCCTGTGGCAGAAAACCATCACGCTAACGGTATTTTAGATGTCTCGATTGTGCCGGCACGAGTCTCTGCAGAATTGGCCGAACAAGCGCAAACGATGGCAAAACAACTGGCAAGCGCACTGAACTATGTTGGGGTGTTGGCAGTTGAGTTCTTTGTCTTGGCTGATGATCGTTTAGTGATCAATGAAATTGCACCACGGCCCCATAATTCAGGGCACTATACCCTCGATGCCTGTGCCTGTGACCAATTCCAACAGCAAGTTCGCGCTATGTGTGGCTTACTACCCGGGGACAGCCGTTTATTATCCCCTGTGGTTATGGTAAATCTGTTGGGAGACAGCTGGGGGGAAGATCAAAGCGAACCCAATTGGGCGGTGTTGATGGAAGCCCCTAACGTGCATTTACATCTTTATGGTAAAAAATCGGCACGTCCCGGCCGTAAAATGGGACACTTTACCGTCTTATCTGCCACCGCAGATGAAGCCTTAGAGCAAGCCCGCGCGATTCAAGAAACGCTCTAATAGACGGCGGATAAGTCGCTTCCACATCCTTTTTTATGACTGAACACAGAGAGAACTATGGCAACAGCTATTTTAATTGATGGTGCGTTTTTCCTGCACCGCTATCGCGCTTTAATGACTGAATCGACCCAGCATAACCCAGAGGATGTGGCGTCGATGATGATGCGGTGGGCACTGTCTCATCTCAACCAAAATGATGAGCGTCGCGACTTGTATCGTATTTTTTACTACGATTGCCCACCCTTGGACAAAAAAGTCACCTTGCCAATCAGCAATACGCCATTCGATTTTGCTGAAACCCACGAAGCCCAGTTCCGACACGGTTTGTTTGATGAGCTGCGGCGCAAACGTAAATTGGCATTGCGGCTGGGGTATCTCGCCGACACCGGACAATGGACCATTAAGCCAACCGTGATGCGGGCACTGTTGCGTGGGGAAAGACAATACAACAGCTTGCGCGATGAAGACTTTGCCTACGATGTGCGGCAAAAAGGGGTCGATATTCGGATTGGACAAGATATCGCCTCGTTGGCGTATAAAAAATTAGCTGACCAAATTGTGTTATTTGCCGGTGATGCCGATTTCGTCCCTGCTGCTAAATTGGCACGACGAGAAGGCATCGACTTTGTGCTCGACCCAATGTGGAAATCGATTCCCCCAGAATTGTTCGAGCATATTGATGGCCTACGTTCAACCTGCCCACGCCCTATTCGTGATGGTGTTGGCATCGGGCCCGCCAACACACTGCTACCGTACCCACCGAACACCAGTAGCTATCCTCCAATTAGCTCGATTTAACTGATTGCCTCTTGTAAGGACATGCCATGACCGGCCTCACCACATCGCACCTCAATAGTTTGAAAAAAATTTATTCGGGCAAGGTGCGGGATTTGTATGAAATTGACGACAAACGCATGTTAATGGTTGCAACTGATCGTTTGTCTGCTTTCGATGTGATTTTGAATGAACCCATCCCAGAAAAAGGCAAAATCCTGACCGCCATTTCTAACTTCTGGTTTGCCAAATTACAGCATGTGGTACCTAACCACTTGACGGGAGAGCAGGTTGCCGATGTGCTGTCAGGCGACGACTTAGCCCAAGCCGAGGGCCGTTCGGTGGTGGCTAAACGCCTCAAAGCCATCCCAGTCGAAGCGATTGTTCGCGGCTATTTGGCTGGTTCCGGTTGGAAAGAATACCAACAACACGGCAGCGTCTGTGGTATTGCGCTACCGGCTGGTTTGCGTGAAGCCGATCAGTTGCCTGAACCTATCTTTACACCCTCGACCAAAGCCGCCGTCGGCGATCACGACGAGAATATTTCGTTTGCGCAATGTGAGGCCTTGATTGGGACTGAATTAGCCAACAAGGTACGTGATACAGCGATTGCCTTGTATGTCGCAGCAGCAGAATATGCTGCCAGCCGTGGCATTATTATCTGTGACACCAAATTTGAATTTGGTTTGGACGAAGAGGGGACGTTAACGCTGATGGATGAAGCGTTGACACCCGACTCCAGCCGTTTTTGGCCAGCAGATAGCTATGCCCCCGGCAGTAACCCACCTAGCTTTGATAAGCAATTTGTGCGTGACTGGTTAGAATCAACGGGTTGGAACAAAACCCCCCCAGCCCCCACCGTACCGGCTGAAGTGGCACAAAAAACCGCTGACAAATACCGCGAAGCGCTCACCCGTCTCACGGCTTAATCGAGATCAGCAACAAAAAACCGCAGGGTAATAACACACTGCGGTTTTTTATTACCCAAGAAAAACGAACAATCAGCTTTTCTTATCTGCCTTGGTTACAGTCGCCGCAGGTGCGGTTGTCTCAGCTTTAGCAGCAGTCGCACCGGCCAAGAAGCCGTTTAATCGAGCAATATCATCTTCGACCAACACACCAGCACTGGCGCGTAAACGCAGCGTGCTGACCAAGTATTGATAACGGGCCTCCGCTAAATCACGGCGAGCTTGGAACAGTTGTTCTTCGGCATTCAGGATATCAACATTGGTGCGCAAACCAGCAGTAAAGCCCATTTTTGTCGAATGTAACGCACGTTCGCTGGACTTCACCGCTTGTTCATAACCTCGCACTTTACTCACACCACTGAGCGAGGCAGTGAAATAGCGCGTAATGTCCAACTCCACCCGATGGCGAGCCGCTTCGAGCTCTTGCCGCGCTTGTTCGCGTTTCGCTAAAGTTTGATCGCTCAATGCCCAGCTATAACCACCGCTGAAAATCGGAATACTCACTTGTACGCCGATAGATCGCGTGCGGTTTTCTTGGTTGAGTGTTGAGACCGTATCCGAGACTGTTTTACTCAGCGAGCCGATCATGTCCACCGTGGGTAGATGACCTGCCCGCGCCTTATCGACTTCTCGCGCAGCAATCTCTAACGCATGTTCACCTGCACGAATATCTGGGCTGTTTTGTCGTGCAACATCGACCCATTCTTCTAGTGTGGCGGGTACGGGTGCGGACAAGGGGAACTCATCACCCAAGATATGCAAGGCATCGGGCACAGCACCGGTTAATTCCTGCAAACTACGCAAAGCAACTTTCAATCGGTCTTGTGCTTCATAACGCTGCGCGATAGCAATATCACGCCGCGCCCGCGCCTCGTCCATATCCGTTACCGTGCCATCGCCAGCACGGTAGAGATTTTCTGCCCGTACCAACTGTTCTTCATAGGCACGTACACGCGCATCCAACAGGGATAAGGTGTTTTGCGCGAGCAACGCATCAAAGTAAGCACCTGCCACCCGAATGGCTAATTCATTGCTTTTTGCTGCAAATACCGCATCACTGTAACTGACACGGGCGCGCCCTTGCCGAAACTCGCTGACTTTGCGCCAATCAAACAATGATTGACGCAACTGGATACCATAGTTCTTACTGTCGTAATCCAAATCAGATTGGGTGATTCGACCAGTAAAGCCAGGTTGTAACCGGACACCAACAGTCTTACCACGATATAAGCTAGCCGATACCTGTGGTAACAGGCCAGCCACAGCTAACTCATCATTTTTCTGGCCAGCTTGATGCTCAGCCATTGCCGCGCGATAGGTTGGATCATTTTGTTTGGCGGCCTGATAGGCCTCCAACAAATTCAGCGCATAGGCTGGCATCGCACATAACGACACCAAAACAGCACCAACAAGGGGTTTTAGCGAAAGACGCGCCATCGAGATTAGTCTCCGGTAAACGCAATATTCATACGGTCAATAAGGGGTTTCAGCAGGTAATTTAACATAGTTCGCTCACCCGTTATCAATAATGCGGTAGCGGGCATCCCGGGACGAATTTTGTGTACACCTAACATTTTCATGCCTTCCGGTGTCACCTGAACCTTAACCGAGTAATACGGCATCCCCGTTTTTTGATCGACCACACTGTCAGCCGCTACCACTTGCACCGTACCCGGAATGTTTGGCGTTTGGCTGTGGCTGAACGCAGGGAACTGAATTTCCACCGGTAAACCAACATGCACCTTATCAATCAGATTGGTTGGCACTTGCGCTTGAATAATCAACGGCTCGTTGTGCGGCACCACATCCATCAATGGTTCACCGCTGCGAATCACACCGCCCACGGTATGGATATTTAACCCCACCACTGTCCCATCAATCGGCGAACGGATCAGCGTGTTTTTCGCTTCATAATCCAATGCCGCCATGCGGTCAGCCAACGACTGCACTTCTTTTTGCACATCGGTAAGCTGAGACTCGACCTCTTTTTGATATTCCTGTTGTCGGTTTAATACCCGCAATTTCAGCTCGGAAATTTGGTTGCGAGTCCGGCCGATATTGGCAATATCCTCCGCTAAACCAGCGGCAATTTGCGACACATTACGCTCCAACTCGAACATCCGATTACGCGGCACAAAACCTTTATCTGCCATATCACGGATATTAGCGAGTTCTTGTTTTAACGAGCGCAACTGTGATTCGCGGTTGACCTTAACTTCTTCCAAGCCGCGTAACTGTTGCTGTGCGCCAGCCAGATTTTCATTCAGAATGCTGATTTCATTACGCAAAGCGGTACGGCGAGATTGAAATAACTGCTCTTGTAAAGCAATTGCATTGGCAACCCGCTCATCTTGCTGTTGGATTTTGTCGAGCATGGGAGAAAAATCAATTTTCTCAGCATTCATCCGTTCAGCCGATAAACGCGCTTCTACGGCGGCAGCAATGATGTATTGCGCCTGAGTCATACCCAATTGAGCTTCGGCCTGTGTAGCATTCAAGCGCACCAACACTTGGTCTTTTTTCACCGCCTGACCATCTTTTACTTCGATTGCATCGATGGTGCCACCGGTTAAGTGTTGAATGGTTTTGCGGTTACCCGCGACAGTGACCGTCCCGTTTGCTGGCACCCCAGCATCCAACGGAGCCGTGGCTGCCCACAACATAAACAAACCAAAGCCACCGACCAATACCCACATCCCCCAACGAGAAACCCGACTTGCATCAGTATCCACTTTCGGATTTTGTCCTTCGGGGGTTTGGCTGCGACCGCGTTCAAATAAATTTTCTAACCACTTCATCGCCTATTGTCCTTCTCTGACCATCAAGCAGACGCATCGCCAACCGCAGGGCGGGCAGCGGGAACCACTTGTGTTGGGGCGGCTGCCGCTTGCTGTGCGGCGGCTTGTTGTGCCTGCTGTGCTTGCTGCATCAAAGCGGCTAAGACTTGGTCACGTGGGCCATATAACTGCATCACACCATCACGCAACACCATCAGCTTATCAACGGCATTGATGATATTGGTACGATGGGTAATCAAAATCACGGTTTTCCCTCGTGCTTTTAGATCACGAATGGCACCTACCAACGCCGCTTCACCCACATCATCCAAATTCGAGTTCGGCTCATCCAACACAATTAAAGCAGGATTGCCATACAACGTACGCGCCAAGCCGATGCGCTGTTTTTGACCACCGGATAACATGCCACCATCTGGCCCTAAGCGGGTGTCGTAACCTTGTGGGAAGCGCAAAATCATCTCGTGCACACCGGCACGTTGTGCGGCATCAATCACCTGATTGGAGTCCATATCACCGAAACGGGCGATGTTTTCTGCAATCGTGCCTTCAAACAACTCAATGTCTTGAGGCAAGTAACCGATGGAGGGCCCTAACTCGTCTTTATTCCATTGGAAAATGTCTGCACCGTCCAAACGCACCTTACCCGCTTGTGCCGGCCACACCCCGACCAATAGTCGTGCCAGCGTCGATTTACCCGAAGCCGAAGGCCCAACCACACCCACCACATCACCGGCCTGAATCGTGAAATTGAGGCCTTTCAGAATCGGGACTTGGCCACCGGGGGCACCTGCCACCACATTTTCAACCAGCATATTGCCTTCTGGTTTTGGCAATGGCATCCCTTCACCACGGACAGGATGGTCTTTTAACAAGCCTTCCAGACGGGAATAGGCAGCACGGGCGGAAATCAACTGTTTCCAAGTTCCGATGGCCATTTCCACTGGCTGCAACGCACGGCCCATCAAAATCGAAGCCGCAATCATCATCCCCGGGGTAATTTTGCCTTCAATCGCTAACAACGCACCGGCACCCAATGCCAACGATTGCAGAGAAATCCGTACAAACTTGGTGATGGCACTGATTTTTGCAGCGCGGTCAGAAGCCAACGTTTGGTTTTCCAAAATTCGCATGTGCTGCGCAAACCATTTTTCACGGATGGCAGGCAACATCCCCATCGCTTCGATCACTTCAGCATTACGCAAGTTGTTATTGGCGAAAGCGCCGGCGGCAATCGAGGCTTGGTTTGCTTCAGCCAGTGGTTTGCGCGTTGCGATTTCTGTTGCATAAGCCAAGGCAAATAAAATCAACGCCCCAACCACCACAATCGAACCTAACAAGGGGTGGAAGAAGAAACAGAAAATCAGATAGATCGGTGTCCACGGCGCATCAAAAAAGGCAAACAGACCTTGGCCCGTTAAGAATTGGCGCACCGAGGTTAAATCGTGAATCGCTTGTGCCGCATTACCACCAGTACGGCGCAAGTTACGCTCAAATGCCGCTGTAAAAGTACGGTTGTTGAGCTGCATGTCCATCTGGTTACCCACTCGGATTAACACCGAGGAACGCACCAGCTCTAATAATGACATCAAGGCATACAGCCCGAGGGTCATCGCGGTCAGCATCAACAAAGTAAATTCATTGCTCGATGCCAGCACGCGGTCATAGACCTGCATCATATAAATCGAAGGCATCAGCATCAGCATGTTAATCACAAAGCTGAAAGCACCGACCTTGTAAAAGGTTTTGCGAAAACCGAACAGTATTTCGCCCAGCTCGCTACGTTTATCGAACAGTTTTTTCATAACGAAGACAAAACAAGCCGCACAGGCTTACCAAGAATGACAAGGCCACGATTTTAACATGGGGCTATCACCACACCGCGCTCATTGAAAATGGATATGTAACCGCCTGTACCAAACAAAATATTCTGTACTAATGCAAAAAATGTCCTGCAAGCAACAGGTTTTGTGCGCCAAGTCAAAAAGCAGCGGCGAGGTATGTCATAATCTCCTTTTTGCAAACAGGGATACACCGGCAATGCATCGCAGTGAGCTGATTGGCATACTTGATGACGCGCTTGAACCTCATCGTTATAAAGATTATGCGCCCAATGGCCTACAAGTCGAAGGCAAGGCCGAGATTACAAAGGTGTTGTTTGGGGTGACGGCGAGTGAAGCATTGATTGATGTCGCTATCGCCAAACAAGCCGATGCAATCATCGTGCATCACGGTTATTTCTGGAAAAATGAAGACAGCCGAATTCTCGGTATAAAACGTCGTCGTTTAGCAAAGCTGCTTGCACATGACATCAATCTTATTGCCTACCACCTGCCTTTAGATGCCCATCCACAACTGGGCAATAATGTGCAACTGGCCGAAGAATGCGGTTGGATTGTTGATGGTTGTACTGGGGAAAACAACTTGCTGTGGTATGGACATCCTTCAGCCACAGTATCGCTGGCAGACTTTGCCAACACAATTGAACAGCGTTTACAACGTGCGCCCCTTGTTCTCGGTAAAACCGACCGAGCCATCCACCGTATTGCGTGGTGTACAGGCGGCGCAGACAGCTTTTTTCCTCAAGCCATCGAACTTGGGGTGGATCTGTTTATCACGGGAGAGGCATCCGAACCTTGCGCGCATCTCGCGGCAGAAAGTGATGTCGCATTTATTGCCGCCGGACACCACGCAACAGAACGCGGTGGCGTGCGGGCAATGGCAGCTTGGCTAGACCGACATGAAGAGCTCGATTGTGAGTTTGTCGATCTCTGGAACCCAATCTGATTCTGACCAGTCCTAAACCCACCAACTAACTTTTTCGCATACGCGCTTTAATAGGTGGGAGGGTATCGGGTAGAATCAGGCGATTTTAGCTCGATTTTTCTCGTTTTGAGGTGAATGTAATGAGTGAACAACACGTTGATCAGGGGCGTCGCCGGTTTCTGACCGTAGCCACTGGTGCACTCGGCGGCGTGGCAGCAGCAGGCGTTGCTACACCCTTTGTGCTAAGTTTTTTTCCATCCGAACGCGCGAAAGCAGCCGGTGCGCCAGTTGAGTTAGACATCAGTAAACTCGAACCTGGCCAGCAAGTCACTGTTGAATGGCGTGGTAAGCCGGTCTGGGTATTAAGCCGTACCCCAGAACAGCTACAGAACTTGGCCAAACTTGATGGCAACCTCGCCGATCCCGCTTCTGATGCGCCCCAGCAGCCTGCCTACTGCAAAAACGCACATCGTTCTATTAAACCAGAAATTCTGGTGACCATCGGGATTTGTACCCACTTGGGCTGTTCCCCTACCCACCGTCCCGATCTGGCACCTGCCGACTTAGGTGCTGATTGGTTAGGTGGTTACTATTGCCCCTGTCACGGTTCTAAGTTTGATCTGGCAGCGCGCGTTTACAAGGGGGTGCCTGCGCCGACTAACCTCGAAATTCCACCACACAAATATCTCAGCGATACCATGCTGTTGATTGGTGACGATAACTAAGTAAGGGTGAGAAACAGATGAGCAAGCAACAAGGTCTCCTTGACTGGATCGATGCCCGCTTCCCGCTGACATCGACCTGGAAGGCGCACGTTTCGGAATACTACGCACCGAAAAACTTTAACTTCTGGTACTTCTTTGGCTCGCTGGCACTGTTAGTGTTGGTGATTCAAGTCGTTACCGGTATTTTCCTGACCATGAACTACAAGCCTGATGCGGCCACCGCTTTCTATTCGGTGGAATACATCATGCGAGACGTAGCAGGGGGATGGATTATCCGCTATATGCACTCCACCGGTGCCTCGATGTTCTTTGTGGTGGTGTATCTGCATATGTTCCGTGGTTTGATCTACGGTTCTTACAAGCAACCTCGCGAATTGGTGTGGGTGTTTGGTACCTTGATTTTCTTGGTGCTGATGGCTGAAGCCTTTATGGGCTATCTGTTACCTTGGGGCCAAATGTCCTTCTGGGGTGCACAGGTGATTGTGAACTTGTTCGCAGCAATTCCTGTGATTGGTCCAGATTTGTCGGTGTTCATCCGTGGTGACTTCGTGGTGGGTGATGCAACCCTCAACCGCTTCTTTGCCCTGCACGTGATTGCTGTTCCACTGATTTTGATCGCTTTGGTTGTCGCTCACTTGGTAGCGCTGCACGAAGTGGGTTCGAACAACCCAGACGGTATCGAGATCAAAAAGAACAAAGATCCAGAAACCCACATCCCATTGGATGGTATTCCATTCCATCCTTACTACACCGTTAAAGATATTCTCGGTGTAGCGGTGTTCTTGATTGTGTTCTCGTCCATCGTGTTCTTTGCACCAGAGATGGGCGGCTACTTCCTCGAGCGGCCAAACTTCGACCCAGCCGATCCGCTGAAAACCCCTGCGCACATCGCGCCAGTGTGGTATTTCACTCCGTTCTACGCCATTTTGCGTGCTATTCCTTCCTTCTTCGGCACCCAGGTTTGGGGGGTGTTGGGGATGGGTGCAGCAGTGGTGTTGATCGCCTTCCTGCCATGGTTGGATAAATCACCCGTCAAATCGGTGCGCTATCGCGGTCCACGCTTCAAATTCATGTTGGTGTTGTTTGTGATCAGCTTCATCGGTCTGGGTATTTTGGGTGCATTGCCATCCACTAACGTCCGTACCGTGATTGCACAGATTCTGTCGATCATCTACTTTGCCTTCTTCCTTGGCATGCCGTTCTATACCAAGAACGACGTTGGCCCTGTCGCCCCGCCTGCACGCGTGACCGACAGCAATTTGGGTCGTCAGTTGAAATTCTTGGTGCTGTTTGCACTGGCAATTGGCGGTGCTGCTCTGTTTGCCAAGTTTGTTTAATCGAGGGAACCGGCTGAAATGAAAAAGTTTATCCGTCATCTGATTGCCGCTGCAGCCCTCGCGGTGCCGGCTTCGGTGTTTGCTGCAGGTGCTTCGGTGCCGTTGGACAAAGCGCCGATTGACATTCAAAACGTTGAATCTTTGCAACGCGGTGCACAGATTTTTACTAACTACTGCCTAAGCTGTCACAGCGCGCAAGCCATGCGCTACAACCGCTTGACCGATTTGGCACTGAGTGAAAAACAAATCAAAGAAAACCTGATGTTTGCAACCGAAAAAGTCGGTGACACCATGAAAGTGGCAATGGCACCGGCTGACGGCAAAAAATGGTTTGGCGCTACCCCGCCCGATTTGTCTTTGATTGCCCGTGCTCGTGGCGCAGATTATCTGTATAGCTATCTGCGTGGCTTCTATCGCGACCCAAGTCGCCCAACCGGTTGGAACAATAAAGTGTTCGACAAAGTGGGTATGCCTCACATCATGTGGGAATGGCAAGGCGACCAAGTCATGGAAACCGTCAAGGGTAAAGACGGCCACGACACACACGAGTTGAAATTGGTGAAAGCGGGTGCGTTCACTAAGATCGACGAGAACGGCAAAGCCAATACCGCCGAATTTGATAGCCGGATGGCCGACTTGACCAATTACATGGTCTATATGGCAGAGCCAATGCAGGTTAAACGCCAGCAAATCGGTTATGTGGTCTTGATGTTCTTAGTGTTGTTGCTGTTACCTTTCGCTTATTTCCTGAAGAAGGAATACTGGAAAGACATCCACTAAGCAACACGATGGTGGCAAAAATGGCGGGGGATACCCCGCCATTTTTTATGTCTAACGCAAAGCGTCTATCACTGCAGGTAGATACTCGGGAAAGCAGGAAAAACTATGATCACCACCCTCGACATAGTCCAAACGCTGGCAACCTCGATAGTAAGCCAACGCCTGTTGCGCATCTAAGGTTTCATCCCCACTCGCCAACATCAACCAATAGCGTTCAGGGTGAATAGACTTTGGTTCGAGCGCAGCCAAGGCATCAATCATCTCGGGGGTGACGGTGACCTCTTGGGCAGAGTAGTAATAACGATGTGTCCCTAAAAAATGATGGGCCAATTGATGGGGACGAACAGCAGGGTTAATCAACACCGCCGCAAGGCCATAGCATTCAGCCACCACTGTCGCGAAAAACCCACCTAATGAACTACCCATGACGACTAACTGGGTTAGATCTTGTTCTGCCAACCATCCATCCAACAACTGCATCACAGCATCGGGGTTGGCAGGTAATTGTGGTGCGAATAGCTGTTCAGATTGCCCCAACTCGGCAAATTTTGCAGCCAACTGCCGCGATTTAGCTGATTCGGGGCCGGATAAAAAACCATGCAAGTACAACAGTTTTTTCATCAAACAAATCCCATCATCTGACCATGACCACCACGCTGACTGCGCCGTGTTTTCACTTCTTCGCTCAAGCGTTGTAAGAAGCCCTCAGCAGAAAACGTTTTACGCAGTAAATAGGCCTGCCGTTTCACTACTGCAAAATCACCAGGGGTTAAACCATCCAACCGCGCCAGCTGTTGTTTAATTTCCAAACCCAAACGACCGGCTTTACCTTGTAACGCCTCTTGCACAAACAGCGTTTCGCGCTGCGCGATGTTAAGTGCCTGAAATTCAATTTTGAACACAAAACGCCGCAATACCGCCGGATCTAAGCCAGAGAATAAATTGGTGGCACAAATAAACACTCCCGAAAACTGCTCCATCTGTTTTAGCAACTCGTTCACCTGAGTCACTTCCCATGAACGTTGCGCATCCTCACGTGAGCGCAATAAGCTGTCAGCCTCATCCAAAAACAAAATGGCTTGCGATTGTTGGGCTTCTTGAAACATAGCGGCAATATGTTTTTCGGTTTCGCCCACATATTTATCCAACAATTGCCCCGCTGTTTTCGCGACTAAAGGCCGTTGCATCTGTTCGGCAATATGTTGCACAAACGAGGTTTTACCCGTCCCAGGTGGGCCGTACAAACACAAACTACCTTGGCCGTGATGTTGCAATGCCGCGACGACCTCTTCCGCAGAAAACTCGCCTTTGAGATTGAGAAAAGCCGTGGAAAAACGGGTGGCAGCGGCTTGATGGTGTTGTGATGGTAATTCTGGTTGGTGTAACGCAGCTTTTGCATTTTGTAATGCCAACATAAAAGCTGCTTCTTGCTCGGCGGTTGCTGATGCACGGGCAAAGCGTGCGGCACTGGCCACTTGTGCCGGCGCTAGGCTATCGTCTTGCGCTAAACGAACCACAGTAGCCGATGACACCGTTAAGTCGTGCAAATGACGGGCCAAAATTTTGCCACGCACAGCAAGCGGGGGAACCGGAATTTCAAGGTGAAACGAGAAACGACGCAAAAAGGCAGGGTCAATCTGATGCACGCGGTTAGCAATCCAAATCCCCGGTACCGGATTGCTTTCTAAAAGCTGATTTACCCACGCTTTACGATAACCGGAACGCTGATGGTGGTTTTCATCATCATCGGGAAAGACATCTTCAATTTCATCAAACACCACCACCGACCGCCGCGTTTGCGCCAAAAAACGCTGGGTTAATGCAAACGACTGCATCCGTTGCGAGGGACGCAGCGGCTCTTTGTCATCATCTTCCGCGCTAACGCTATAGCCTTCAGCGCGCAATTCTTTAACCAACAGACGTGCTAATTGGCTTTTACCTGTCCCCGGTGGCCCATACAGCAATACATTGGCCCCAACTTGCTTTTTTTGCAGCACTTGGCGCAAAAAGGCAGTCAGTGGTTTCAGCGCCGAGGCAAGGTGGGGATAGTCTCCACGCTTTAGTTCCGGCGCACTCACCGGCGCGCACGCACGCCGCATCAAACCATCAATATCCTGAATTTCTTCATTGAAAATTTGTTGCCCGATATTATCGAGCGAGAATAAATCTTCTAAATCACTATCACTGCGCTCAATCCGCAAAAGACCATACATTTCTAATAGATTGTCACGCCGCAATACGGTACGGGCAGCTTGATCGTCAATGCCTAAGAAAATCGCCACCGCTTGGGTGGCACGTAAATTTTTTGGTTGGCGCAGTCGGCGCAAAATCAGGCTAAAGTCCTGTTGGTTATGGCGCACGGCAGTAAATTGCAACAGGCGGCTACTATTGCGATCTAGCCCTAAACGCTTTTCTAGCTCTAATACAATGGGTGGCAGTGACGTTTTTTCTTGTGCAGTCTGTTCTACTCGTTGCAACGCTCGGCGCAACATGGCTTGTAAACGTTGCGGACGCAACAAGGCCACCGACAGCGGATGTGGTTCTTCAGGGCGCTCACTGCCCATGTTTTTAATCAGAAAATCCAATCCCTCATCTTCTTCGTCCACCAATTGATGAGCAATTTGATAACGGCGAATTTCTTCACTAAAAGCCTCAGGCAACCACGGCAATAACAAACGTGCCAAACGTTGTTCAGCGTGGTTAATTAACAAAGCGCTGGCTGAAGGCAACGCCACCATCAAGCGCAACAAATATAACGCTGCCAGCTCGTCTAAACGATCGAGGGGATGAGGGTCAATGGCTGGCGGGGGTGAAGATGGCACAGCAATACGGCGAATAGAAGAGGTTTGTGCAGACATAAACTCATCCCAAGAAAAACAACAAAGACAAACAAAGCGAGACTACTGCGGCTGAGTGTTGGCCTCCTGTGTCCGGCGGAAACAGCTTAACATGCCATATCCGACTGCCAGAAATAAGCACATAGCACACGCCAGCCAGAGGGGATCATCCCACAAAAGCGGTGCAATGGCGCCAGCCACCAAGCTTGACAGTGCCGTTTGGGTAAACCCTTGCATCGATGACACCGTACCACGTAAATCGGGAAACCGATCAAGCAAAAACAGTGTGATTGTTGGCGCTGCCAGTGACATCCCCACCGCATATAACGCCATCGGCAATACGCTCCAAGGCAAAGCCGGTGGCAACATCACACAAACCAGCACATTGGCTACCGCTGCGGTTGCCATAATACGGTAGGCAATCGACACCAACTCACGCGCACTGCGGCGCCCTGCCATCCGACCAGACAGCCACGCACCCAACATAATGCCACTCACCGCCGGCCCAAAAAACCATAAAAACTCAGTCGGCGCGAGGCCCAAATGTCGCATTAAAAACACCGGCGCTGCCGGAATATAAAGGAAAAAACCAGCAAAATTACACGCCACTGCCAAAGCCAAAAAGCGGAAAGCTTGTGTTGCCGCCACGTGGCGATAGCTAGCCAATAGGCTTTTAATTTGCAAAGGCCGTCTGTGTTCTGCTGGATGGGATTCTTGTAATTGCCAACTGCAAAGTAAAAATAAAAACAATCCCACCAAAGCCATAAAAACAAAGATCGAGCGCCACCCCAAGCCCTGATACAGCCATCCCCCAATCACGGGAGCAATCGCCGGTGATAAAGAAAATAACATGGTGACCTGCGACATCAAGCGTTGTGCTGCAGCACCTTCAAAGGTATCGCGAATAATCGCCCGCCCAACAATCAAACCAGCGCCACCGGATAGCCCCTGTAAAGCGCGATAGAACAACAATTCAGGCAGACTATCCGCTGTGGCACAACCCAAAGAGGCGAGGGTAAAGACCAAACAAGCGGTCAAAATCACTGGCCGCCGTCCAACGGCATCCGAAATTGCCCCATGCCACAACATCATCAAACCATAACAAAACAAATACACGGTTAAGGCTTGTTGAATTTCTAATGGTTTGGCGTCGAGAGCATGGCCAATAGTGGCCATCGCCGGTAAAAAAGTGTCGATAGAAAATGGCCCTATCGTGGCCAAGGCTGCCAATAGAAAAGCCAATAAACGCGGAGAAACAGGATTTGACATAACAGGGCGTCTAGCGGGATCGCCACTAGCGTAATAGAGAAAAGGCGTGGCCTCATGTTAGACCCTCGCCATGCAAACGGCTAGTTTGGAACGGTAACACCATGTATCAAGCAAATGGCTTATTGGCCAACAAATTCAAACGCTCGATTGACAGCCAGAATTTTGCCCCGTATTGTCGCTGCAGATATGTCAATACGTGATGCCTATAAGCATCCACCCGTTCACGAAGGAGACACTGATGAGCGCCTATCCCCATTTACTCGCCCCACTCGACCTAGGTTTCACCACCTTAAAAAATCGTGTCCTCATGGGCTCGATGCACACCGGCTTAGAAGAAGCCCCCCACGGTTTTGAACGGATGGCAGCGTTTTATGCCGAACGTGCACGAGGTGGTGTTGGCTTGATTGTGACTGGCGGTGTTGCGCCCAATGAAAAAGGGCGTGTCTTTGCTGGCGGCTCATTATTAGTCAATGAACACGAAGCAGCTCAACATAAAATTGTCACCGATGCAGTCCACGAGGCCGGCGGTAAAATCTGTATGCAAATTTTGCATACTGGCCGTTATAGCTACCAACCCCACCCCCATGCACCCAGTGCCTTACAAGCCCCCATCAATCCATTTATGCCAGTTGAAATGAGCGAGGCAGAGATTGAACAAACCATCGCCGACTTTGCTCGTTGTGCAAAATTGGCACAACAAGCGGGGTATGATGGGGTCGAGGTGATGGGGTCGGAAGGGTATTTAATCAATCAATTCCTTGCCAGCCGCACCAACCATCGCACCGACCAATGGGGTGGCCCGTTTGAAAATCGGATGCGGTTTGCTATTGCCATCGTCAAGGCGGTGCGCGAGGCAGTTGGCCGTGACTTCATCATTATCTATCGTCTGTCGATGTTAGATTTGGTGGAAGAAGGCTCGAATTGGCCAGAGATCGAACAATTGGCAACAGCAATTGAACAGGCTGGTGCCACACTGATTAATACCGGTATTGGCTGGCATGAGGCACGGATTCCCACCATTGCCACCTTGGTACCACGTGGCGGTTTTGCTTGGGTGACCAAAAAACTGATGGGCAAAGTCTCCATTCCACTGATTACCACCAACCGCATCAACACCCCTGAGATTGCCGAAGACATTCTCGCCAGTGGTTGTGCCGATATGGTGTCAATGGCGCGCCCATTCTTGGCCGATGCCGAGTTTGTACAAAAAGCTGCCGACAACCGTGCCGACGATATCAATACCTGTATCGGCTGTAACCAAGCCTGTTTAGATCATATTTTCAGCGGCAAAATCAGCTCATGTTTAGTCAATCCCCGCGCTTGCCATGAAACCGAGCTCAATCCACAACCTTGCACCGAAGCGAAAAAGATCGCCGTCGTGGGGGCAGGGCCAGCTGGCTTGGCATGTGCCACCACTGCCGCCGCACGTGGCCATCGGGTCACGTTATTTGATGCTGCGTCTGAAATTGGCGGTCAATTTAATATTGCTAAGCAAATTCCGGGTAAACAAGAATTTAACGAAACCCTGCGCTATTTCTCACGTCGTCTTAGCCACACCGGTGTGACAGTGAAACTAGGGCAGCGAGTGGATGCAGAAGATTTACAGGACTTTGACGAAGTGGTGTTAGCCACCGGCATTCTGCCACGGCAACCAGCCATTCCGGGCATCGATCATCCCAAGGTCTTGAGTTATCTCGATGTGTTAAAACATGGTGCCGCTGTTGGTGAAAAAGTGGCGATTATCGGTGCTGGTGGTATTGGTTTTGATACAGCTGAGTTTTTATGTCACGAACCACAGCAACACAACGATACCGCCGCCTTTATGCGTGAGTGGGGGGTCGATATGGAGTTAACGCAACGTGGCGGCCTTGCCCCAAGCGGCCCACAGCCGAGCGCCAGCCCACGCAAAATTTATTTGTTACAGCGCAAGGCCAGTAAAGTCGGTGATGGCTTAGGTAAAACCACCGGTTGGATTCATCGCCAAGCATTGAAGATGAAACAAGTCGAAATGTTGTCAGGTGTCAGTTATGACAAAATTGACGATCAAGGCTTACACATCACCTTACGCGGTGAAAAACATCTGCTGGCGGTGGACCATATCGTGATTTGTGCTGGCCAAGAAAGCCAACGTGCCTTAGAAGCCCCTTTGCAACACGCTGGTAAAACGGTGCATGTGATTGGCGGGGCCGATGTTGCCAGCGAATTAGATGCCAAACGTGCCATTTACCAAGGTACCCAGCTCGGCAGTCAGCTCTAACCTGCCTTATTGTTGCACCGCACACAGCCAAAGCATCATGCTTTGGCTGTTTTCATGCTGAAAAACTTGCCAATGCTTTTTATCAAGTATAACGATTCTGCAAAGTGCGTAATGCTTGTTTATCGCAAAACAAAAACTGAAAAATCCGCTTGCCGCGCTGATTTGCTTGTGTATTCTTTCTACACCGAGTGATTTCCGACCGAAACACTCGGATATAACAATCTGGAATCCACAAGAGGAGAATTTCGTGAACGCCTTGCTTGCCTTATCGCGCCTTATCGACGCGATTAACCGGCCCTTGGGCAAGCTGATGTATTGGTTGATTTTAGCTTCCATCCTCATCAGCGCCTTAAATGCCTGCCTACGCTATGCCTTTAATATCAGCTCGAATGGCATGTTAGAAATTCAGTGGTATTTGTTTGGGGTGGTTTTTTTGTTCGCCTCTAGCCTGACACTGATGGAAAACGGCCATGTTCGGGTCGATTTTTTCTCCAGCAAATTGTCACCCAAAGGACAAGCGTGGCTGGATGTCTTCGGCACTTTATTTATGTTGTTGCCGATGTGTGTGATCGTAACCTACTACGCATGGCCGATGGCAATGAACTCCTTAGAAATTCGTGAAATGTCATCCGATCCGGGCGGTCTGGTTCGTTGGCCAATTAAACTGGTCATTCCTTTTGCCTTTGCCCTGTTGGGTCTGCAAGGTGTCAGTGAAATGATTAAGAAATTGGCCTTTATCGCCGGCCACCCCGATTATCAACCACAAGCACAGGGGCATTAATATGGCAATGGATGTCATGGCGCCGTTGATGTTTGTCGGCCTAATTGTATTTTTATTGTTGGGCTACCCAGTGGCCTTTGCACTGGCTGCCAACGGGATTGTATTTGCCTTTATTGGCATTGAGCTGGGCATGTTGGGGCCAGAGTTATTACAAGCCCTGCCCGAACGTATTTTCGGCATTATGGCCAACCAAACACTATTGGCCATTCCGTTTTTTACCTTCATGGGCATTGTGCTAGAACGCTCAGGCATGGCGGAGGATTTGCTCGATACCATCGGCCAGCTATTTGGTCCAGTGCGCGGCGGTTTGGCGTATGCGGTCATTTTTGTTGGGGCCTTACTCGCCGCTACCACAGGCGTTGTTTCAGCGTCAGTCATCGCGATGGGCCTGATTTCAATGCCGATTATGCTGCGTTATGGCTATTCAAAAGAAATTAGCAGCGGTGTGATTTGTGCCTCTGGTACTTTGGCACAAATTATCCCGCCTTCGTTGGTGTTGATTGTGTTGGCCGATGTGCTGGGTACGTCAGTTGGTGATATGTACCGTGCCGCGATGATGCCGGGCTTGATTCTGACCGCGTTGTTGGCTGGTTTTATTTTAATCATGTCCATCGTCCGTCCAAGCAGCGTTCCCGCACTCCCTCCCGAAGCACGTACTCGGCGTGGTAAGGCGCTATTGCTGCACACCTTGGTGTCGTTAGTCCCACCCTTAGCATTGATTTTCTTGGTGCTAGGTACGCTGTTTATGGGCATCGCTACACCAACCGAAGGTGGTGCAATGGGTGCGGTCGGCGCCTTGATACTGGCAGCATTGAAACGGCGGTTAAATTTCAAATTGTTGTGGGAAGGAATGGCACAGACCACTCGACTGACCAGCTTTGTGATCTTTATCCTGATCGGCTCGACCATCTTTGCCCTAACCTTCCGTGCAGTAGATGGTGATTTGTGGGTCGAACATTTGATGACATCGATTCCAGGCGGCATTTGGGGCTTTTTAATCGTTGTTAACTTAATTGTTTTTGCCCTTGGCTTTTTCATCGACTTCTTTGAAATTGCCTTTATTTTGTTACCACTTTTGGCACCCGTAGCAGATAAATTGGGAATTGATTTGGTGTGGTTTGGTATTTTGATTGCTTTGAATATGCAAACCAGCTTCCTCACACCCCCATTTGGGTTTGCCTTGTTTTACCTCAAATCTGTCGCGCCACCAAGTGTCACCACAATGAATATTTATCGCGGCGTCATTCCGTTTATTATTATTCAGGTGTTTATGGTGGTATTGGCGATGGCGTTCCCGCAGACCATTACGTTCTTTATGGATAAAAACCATAGCGAAGCGTTCCACGACCCGAATAAGAGCCAGTTAAATCAAGAAATTAGCTCGGAGGATGCACTGAAACTGTTGGAGCAAGGCAGCGGCCAAGGAGGGGATGATTACGGTAGCGGTAGCAGCGCATGGGATGAACCCAGCGCCGAATCCGAACCCGCGACATCTAATAATACTAATTAATTGACTTCCTCCCCGCCCTAAAGAGCGGGGATTCCTGCTGCCAGACGGCGAAGTCCCGCCGCGAGAATGTTTTTTGTAGCGTTGGTATCGCGGTCGTGTGTTGCACCGCATTCGCTGCAAATCCATGCTCTTATTCGCAAACTTGCTCTACCTTTCGGACTGCTGGC
>Ga0079301_1000284_pt1 | contig 24438 bp, 20 predicted proteins | sample Wag4_2014_7_11_3_FD_74797 | JGI IMG/M metagenome (GOLD analysis project Ga0079301, IMG submission 74797) | Fresh water mixed with fracking chemicals microbial communities from Ohio, USA - Utica-2 Time Series FC 2014_7_11 | ecosystem: Engineered > Industrial production > Chemical products > Input... | reverse complement strand
CAAGTCACCCGACGGGAGGTCAAAAGATGACGTAACCGAAACCAAAAACATCGATAGGGTGGGCCTCGATTGCTCGAACAAAGTGGGTCTCTTTTCCATTGTCAAATACATGAGTCGAACGCCGCGATACTTCTGCCCTTCCTTGATTGGTACGGCGCGGGTCTGAGAGGAATCAAAAATCAGGGCATCTGGTTCGGCCTCCCACTCGATGATCGCCTTGAATGTGCTGATAACGGAGTCGACATCGCTTGCACCGAAACTGAGCAGGTCGAGATCACGCGTTGCACGATGACTCTGGCCCTGCCACACCACAAACAAGGAAGCGCCTTTGAGCACGAAACGCTCGGCGTGTTCGGAGCGCGACAGGCGATACAAAAACCGCTCAATACCGTAGCGAGTCAACACGTTTTGAAAATCAACCCGGTCACGACTGGCGACATTCTTGAGTTTTGCTGTGATCGAAGCAGCCACATTGGTTGGCTTGGTCGCACTCATAGCAACGCCTCAATGTAGGGCTGAATCACCCGGGCTGCGCGGCACGCACAGGCCGTTTTCCAGAGTTGATCCGGTGATCCGCCACGCCCCAGGAAATCCTTCAGCGCCTCGATGGCCACATCCAACCCCAATTTGTTGCGATACCGGAAACAATCGACAACTGACTTTGCCGCCGAATACACCCTGACCACGACACCCTCAATGACGTGCTCCTCAATACCCAACTCCAGGGCCGGCCCAGAGAAACGCACACACGCAAGAGCAGGCTGGCGAAAAACGGGACGACGCGACTGTCTGTGAATGGCTATCCACACCTGATGCGGATTCTGTGTTCCAAGCTCGTGGAACCTCAATGCCGATAGCAGGCATACAACACCATGCGGGACGGCAGACGCTGCAACGGCCAAACTGTGATGCTCGGTCACACCCGCATCCGGCAGCATATATAAACCACGCCCCACACGTATCACCGCACCCCGTCGTACCAATGCAGTCAAAGGCGCGGTCGCAATACCGGCACGAAGCAAATCCCGTGGACGAACAATCGAATGCGCCTCGAGATGGTTCAGGATTTGCTGTTCAATGCCGTCGAACACACTACAACCCGTGTCTTATTGTGAATCGTTTGTCAAAATTATAATAAGCTGACTTTTTGCAAAAAACAATCACATGACTTGGACCGTGTTTTCGGTTTGCTGAAACGTGCAGCGCACGGTGTTACCGAGGGACTGGGCCAGTCGCTCACGCCGCGTGTTCAAACTCAACGTGGTTGGCGTTTGGCAGTTCGCCCGCTTCCAACATGTCAGCGATGCGCCAGTCAGCGATCGCCTCGTTACGCGAATGTCCGTAGGCCAGCACCCCCGGCAAGGCGTCTACGACACCGAGCAGCCGCCCGTCGCGCACCTTCCGATGGCATTGTACCCAGAAGGGGCCAGTCGGCAGCCAGGGGCGATCGCCTCCGACCAAACGCGCATCACTCTCGCGTTTTTTACCCCTGCTGATCCTCAATCCAGCACCCACATCCCCGTTGCGGCGATCGCCACGTGCATGGCATCCGGTGCCAAGTCCAGTTCCCCTGGCCAGGTCAGAACGCCATCTTCGATGCGCGCGAGCCGGAACACGTCAGGATCGCGCAGCTGGGTGAACACGCCGCGAAATGCGCTTGGCAAGAACTGCACCATGCCTTCGAGACCGTCCTCGAAACGCACCCACACAGCATGATCGTCTTTAATCTCGATCGCCGTGATATCCCAATGCATCGCCATGCCTGACCTCCCCAATCACAAGAACTGCACCAGGTCTGGCTGTTTATTCCAGTGGCGCGATCGGCTGCGGCGGTTGCATGGCCTGGCACAAGTCCCAATCGGTCATCAACTCGGCGCGGTGCAACTCTGCCCAATCCAGCACCAGGCTTGTGGCTCGTCGTGGTAGCTTGCCTTCAAGGATCTCCAGGCGTTGAATATCGACGGTGGCCTTGTATTCGCCGTATTTCACGTGAAAGTGTGGCGGGGCGTGTTCACGGTAAAACATCTGGACGACGATGCCGTAAAAAGTGCTGATTGTGGGCATTCAAACCGTCCTTGCCACTCGCTCGCTCAAGCCGATGGAAGCCTTATTCCCCTCATGATGGTGCGTCCAAGAAGCAGCTTGCACTGGTGATCATCGCGTAACAATCTTTGAAGAATATCACAGGGTTGCCTTTCTTGTTATCCGCCCTTAGAAGGTACTTTTTTAGTATATCTGTCTCACTCCATATTGGCACAAAGGGCATGCATGAAGGCATGCCACAGTCATGGCGATCGCTGGTCGCCTACAAGTGAGCCCCCTTGTGGCTGTTCGTCAGCCTTGGTAGGCTTGCAGCGAGGTTTGCAACGTGTTTGGTTCCATCTTTCGCTTTGGCCGTTTCGGGTGGCAAGTCTGCCTGCGTTTTACGGCTGATAAATGCATGTTCCTGGCTGCGGCCTTGTGTTACTTCGTGTTCTTCTCGATCTTTCCCCTCTTGCTCGTGCTGATCGCCTTCCTGGGGCATTTTCTGACGGCTGAGCAAACGATGTCACAGGTCATGCTGCTGACACGTCAGGTCTTTCCACAACAACAAAGCCTCGTGGGCGAGATCCTGGTCGGCGTCACGCAGCACCGCGGGGAAGCCTCCCTGTTCGGCTTCATCGTGTTGCTCTGGTCGGCAAAGAACATTTTCCTCTCTTTGGGGCAGGCCCTCAACGTGATCTGGGGCGTGAAAGCCGACCGGGGCTGGCTCATTGAGAATATCCTCGCGACTGGCCTGGCCCTCTCGCTCGGGGTGGTGATTCTCATTGCGAGCGTCGGCCTGGGGCTGTTCACTGCCTTGATCAGTTTTAAGCTCCCTGTTCTGGGATGGTCTCCCGGGCAGATTCCTGGCTTGCTCTTCCTGGCCGCAAAGGGCCTGCCCGTGTGCCTGGCCGTGTTCATCCTCACTAGCCTGTATTTGATTCTCCCGAACCGTTCGTTGCATTGGCGTGATGTGCTACCCGGTGCACTGGTCGCAGCCGCCCTCTGGGAACTGTTTCGCAGGATTTTTGGTTACTACCTCGAAAACGTGGCCAGCTACGACCTGATCTATGGCCCGCTCAGTGGCATCGTCGGATTTTTGTTCTGGATCTACATTTCTGCGAACCTTTTCTTGCTCGGCGCCGAGGTCTCGCGGGTTCGCAGCGACTGGCGCGACGAGCAAGACGCGCTGAACAAAGCGCCTGTAGACGGCCATTAAACCGTTGCCGCGCGGACCGCTCAGGCGATCGCGCCAAACGCATGTCATGCCAAAGGATGTCTGATTGCCCGCATTGATGCGGTACAGCTCCGCCAACTGCTTATAGGGGACCCGGTTTTCTTGGACAACCACCAATGCACCCCGCTGCAGCCAGGGGCGATCGCCCGGTTGCAAAGCAAGGACTACACCGACAAATATCGCGCACCTGGCGTCACCATCACCTTGGTTGGCATCGAATTCAGCCGCGATGTGGTCCGCCTGGAAGCCGCAGCCCCTGTGCTATGATACGTCCTGGAGGCGATATGCAGCGCAAGAATTTCCCCATCGGGATCCAGACGTTTCGTGAGATTCGTGAAAATGGCCACTACTATGTCGACAAAACACCGCTGATTCTGCGTCTGATCAAGCAAGGCAAACCCTATTTTCTTTCCCGCCCGCGTCGCTTCGGCAAGAGCCTGCTGCTCGACACCATCAAGGAACTGTTCGAAGGCAACCGGTCCTTGTTTACAGGCTTGCACGCCGAGGCGCACTGGGATTGGTCCGTGACGCATCCGGTGGTGCATTTAGGTTTCGGCGCGGGGGTGCTCAAGACAGCGGACGATTTGGCATCAAACATGCACAAGCAACTGTCTCGACTGGAGCAGGAATTCGGAGTCGCGCAGCGTTTTGAGCGTGTGGGGAGTCGCCTCGCTGACCTGATTGAGACCTTGCACGATCGCACGGGGCAACGTGTGGTTGTGCTGGTGGATGAATACGACAAACCGATCCTGGACAACCTGACCGAACCCGAGCGGGCGCGGGTGATGCGCGAAGGGCTACGGGATTTATACAGTGTGTTGAAAGACGCCGATGCGCATTTGCGCTTTGTCTTCATCACCGGGGTGAGCAAGTTTTCAAAGGTGAGCCTGTTCTCGGGGCTGAACAACCTGCGTGACATTACTGTAAGCGCAGAGTATTCAGCATTGTGCGGTTACACGGACCACGATGTGGATACGGTGTTTGCGCCGGAGTTGCCGGGTTTGGATCGCGAACGCATCAGGCGTTGGTACAACGGTTATAACTGGCGTGGTGAAGCCGTATACAACCCGTTCGATTTGCTCTTGCTGTTTCAGGAGCGTGAGTTTAGACCTTACTGGTTTGAGACGGGCACGCCGACCTTTTTGGTGGCGTATCTGGCGCAGAAGCAGTTTTTTACACCGAATCTGGCGCACTTGATTTCGTCGTGGGAGTTATTATCCGCGTTTGATGTCGACCATATCGAACCGGAGGCCTTGCTGTGGCAGGCCGGCTATCTGACTATTCACGAGGTTCAGGAAGTGAGTGAGGGGCAGTGGTTTTATACGTTGGGCTATCCCAATCGGGAAGTTGAGTCTGCGTTAAACGCGAGTTTGCTGTCTGGCTATGGCGTGTCACTGCAGGCGTCTGGGGATGCACGGCGCCGCTTGCCAAGCCTGCTTGCGAGCGGTGACACGGCAGGCTTGGAAGCGCACGTGCACGCCCTCTTTGCCAGCATCCCGCATGACTGGTATCGCAACAACCCGATTGCACAGTTTGAGGGTTTTTACGCCAGTGTGTTTTACAGCCATCTGGCGGCGCTTGGCATGGATACGCGGGTCGAGGATGCGACGAACAAGGGGCGCATCGATTTGGCGTTGCGGACAGGCGATCGCCTGTACCTGTTCGAGTTCAAGGTCGTCGAACAGGCGCCGGCCGGCCGTGCGATCGCCCAGTTGCAAAGCAAGGGCTACGCTGACAAATATCGCGCCCCTGGCGTCACCATCACCTTGGTTGGCATCGAATTCAGCCGCGATGCCCGCAACCTTGTCCGCTTCGAAGCCGCCGAAGGCTGAGAGAGGCCAATGCCCCGTGATACGGCCTATGCAATTTCACTGACAATGGCAATTTTTTCAGCCTGCGTGTAAACACGGAGCGAAGTGGTACCGGGGCCCCGGTTTTTTGGGACACGAACTAAAGCCCCGTAGCCAGGGGCGATCGCCTGTCGGGACTTGGCTGGCCGCATCAACCTGATGATGCGGCCAGCCAATCCTGGCTATCCCGTTTCATATCGTGCGGTGCAAGAACTCGAAGCCATCCGTTACCGGCTCCAGGCCTTGAGCGGCCAACCAGGACGGGGTGTAGAGTCGGGAGCGGTATCGGGCACCTCCGTCGCACAGAAACGTGACGATGGTGTGGCCGGGCCCCAGTTTGAGCGCTGTGCGGGCTGCTGCCCACACGTTCACGGCCGCCGAGGTGCCCAGAAGAAGCCCCTCTTCGTGCAGGAGGTGGTAGGCCGTTGCCACCAGGGCCCGGTCATCGATTTGCAGGGCGTCATCGACCGGTGCGCCTTCGAAGTTTGCGACCAGCCGACCGATGCCAATGCCCTCGGCCATCGAATCGCCATCAGCGGCAAGCGTGCCGGTTTTTACGTACTGGTAGAGCGCGGAGCCCGTCGGGTCTGCCAGGACAACCTGAACATTCGGATTTTGTTGCTTGAGGTAGAGTCCTGTGCCTGAAAGCGTGCCTCCCGTGCCTGCCGCGGCGACCAGGGCATCGACCTGGCCGTTTGTCTGAGCCCAGATCTCCGGTCCGGTGGTCTCGAAGTGAGCGCGGCGGTTGGTGAGATTGTTGAATTGATCCGCCCACACGGCATTGGGCAAGGATGCTGCAATCTCTTTGGCCTGGTGACAGAAATGCTTCTGATTGGAGAAGGGAACAACCGGCACCACACGGACGTCTGCTCCCAGCATTCTCAGGTAGTCGATTTTCTCCGGCGACTGATCATCCGGGATTGTAATAATGGTGCGGTAACCACGGGCATTGGCGATGGTTGCAAGGCCGATGCCTGTGTTGCCGGCGGAGCCTTCCACCACCGTTCCCCCGGGTTTGAGGAGCCCGCGTGCCTCCGCATCCAGTATGAAGGCCCGCGCGAAGCGATCCTTGATGGATCCGCCTGGATTAAGGAACTCCGCTTTGCCCAAGATGTTGCAGCCGGTGTACTCGGATAGGCGTTCGAGGCGCACCAGCGGCGTATTGCCGACCATGCCACCCACACCGCGCCTGAATGTTGAAGCCGGGGTCGGGGTGGCTTCCGGTATGGGTGTTTCCTTGGTGGTCATTTTACGGGGCTCCTCTCGGGTTGTTCAGGGGGAGAATTTCCTGTTATCGGGTAATCACCGGTCTTCGTAACGTCATTTTAAGCTTTTCTGCGGAGGCCGTGGGCAGGGGTCGGTGTGGCGCTCGCCGCGTGAATGGCATCCGGTGCCATGTCCAGCCCCCCTTTCCAATGCTGCAACACCCGTCGTTAAAACAAAAATTTAACGAACAATCAGCGAGTGGTTCATCGCATTCAATTTTTGCCGGCATCTGCTGTGGCGGTGCGGCCAGGGATAAGGCATCAAATTCTTGCACGGTGATCGTGTCGACCGCTCCTGCTCGGTGCATACCGGCCACGGCACGATGGATCGCTGGATCGCTTCGAAGGCTTCGCTATTTGACTGGCTATCTGGTCATCGCAACACATCCCAGCGTCCACCCCTCGGGGGGCCAATACGGCAAAGGCGCCCTTCGGCGCGAAGACGGGCCACCTGTTTTTCGATCGCGCGCGTCGTTCGACCCAGGGCCTCCGCCAGCTCAGGAACAGTCATGGTGGGGTAAGCGCGCAGCAACGCCAATAAACGTTCTTCAGTTTTCCCCGAACTTTTCGATGAAGCAGATGCGTTTGCGGGTGGTTTTCCCGAACTTTCCGGTGACTCGCGATAAATGGTGACGGTGAACAGGCAGCCATCGTGATCGTTCTTGAAGTCGATCCGCGGCCATGCCTCCAGTGCGCGGGTAATGCCTGAACCCAGCCCGTGGTAAGGCAACAGGCCCTTGGCGACGAAAGAGACCAAAACAGGGTTCCGGATGTTCGAGTTGCCTGCTCGAATCTTGTCCACTGTCAGGTTGTTCGGTAAATGCCCCGGGCTGATAATCTCGATGCGATCATCGAAAATGAAAAGTCGGATTGGCGCGCTGACCAGGTAGTCGCGATGAACCAGCGCATTAACGAGCAACTCCTCAAACACCAGCTCCGGTATTTCTGGCGTGCCGGGCGCATTTACACCGCGACCAGCCTGCACTTTGTGCAAGTTACGCATCACAAAGGCCAGTGCGTCATCGAAGACTTTGCGCAGTGGTCCGGCAAAATCTTCGGTGTCCAGGTAATCGGTCAGATGGATTGTCGTGCCTGGATAACGAATGGCCTTCACGACGAACTGCGGGGTAATCCATTCCGGACGCTCAGCGAACATCAGCACCCCAGCCAGATTCAACCGCCCATCATCCGTAGCCAGGTTCATGTTACGCAGCAAACGCAGACGCTCGTTCTCGTTCTCCGGAAGGTCCCGCTTGTACACATCGCGCAGAAAGTCACGGAATCTGAGCCTGTCGATGGCATCGATGCCTGCCTTGGTCGGCAACTCATCGGCATGAAACTGGTCAGTCAACTGGAACAGGCGCCGCAACTCCTCCTTGGAGTTGACTCGGCGTTTGTCCGCGCCGGTCTTGAGCCAGATCACGCCATTCTTGTCGAAGTAAGGCTTGTCGATTCCTTTGGGAACCTTGAGCACGATCACGAGACGTCCAGTCTCGAGTGCGACGTTTTCGGTCCGCACGGCCAGCGGGCTGCGAATGCCCTGTCTCGCCGTGTTGCTGATGAGCTGATTGATACGGCCCACCTCTTCGCGTGACAGGCCAGGCATGGCACCATCATCAGCGACACCGATAAAGATGGTGCCACCCTCGCAGTTAGCAAAAGCGGCCATCTCCGATGCCAACGAATCCCCATTACGCAAATCAGCCTGGAACTGGCGGCTACTATCCTCGCCAAGCGCGATCTCCGCGCGAAGGGCATCCAGGTTCAAACTTAGCCTGGCTTTCCGTTCAAATGGCTTACCATTGCTTGATTCCACCCGGCTCGCTTACCCAGTCGGTCTAATCTCGCCGCAATCATAGGCCTCCATTTCAACCCGCTCAGACCCCGGCTGGCACCTGACCCGCCGCAAGTGAGACGTGTCTGTTTGATGAAGATGAATGGGGTTCCACCAACCATCGCCCCGTTCTATGTTATACCCGGTTTTTTGGCCGGTTTCCTGATCGGCCGTTGTGCCCGAGGAGCAAGCTGGATTGATTTTCTGAAAGGTGTCCTCAAACTGGTGTTGGCGGGTGCGTCAGTCTGCAATTTTCTGAGTGTAACGTCAAATTCGTGTCCAACAGAACCGTGTCCGTTATTTGATGTGTTTCAGCCGTGAAGGTCAGGGGCAATTGCTCACGTTCAGCGACATCATCCACTATCAGGAATTGCCGTGTGGGATGAGACTGGTTCCGGGTAAATCACGATGCCCACCCGCTGGATATGGTCCAGCAGCGGTGGGTATGCGATCGCAGCCATGGCATGCACATCGAAGCGATAGGGGAGTGGCAGTTCATCCAGTTCGGAAGCGATCGCCTCGGCGCCCAGCGCGTCGAGGTCGCCGCTGATGACGAGATCGACACCCGAGTGATCACTCTGTGTACCCTTGGCCCGAGAACCGAACAGCGTCACGCTGGTCACCTCAGGATGACGCCGAAACACCGAACGTACCAGTTCCAACTCGGCGGATTGCAACGGGACGCGGTTCATGGCGCCGCTTCGCTGCTCATGAACTCATGCAACTGCGCGATGCCCCCGAGGTAGCGCTGGTGGATAGCCTCCACCGCCTGCTCGAACACTGCCGGACTGTAAGTGTGTGACAGCAAATTGCGATGGTCGAGCATCGCAATCCACACCTGGCCATCCGCGATAATCTTGGCTGCAAAAGCATCTTTCACCACCTCGCGGGGCGTCACCACAGCAAACACCACACCGTTTGCCTCCATGTAGTCTTTTGTGGTTTTCCAGGCGAGTTCGAAGCAGTATTCGAAACGCTGAGTCACACCCTCTTTTTCCAGCTGATTCAGAGCGGCCGGCCCGTTGGCCAACGCATCACGCAACAACAGATAGGCCCGATCGAAATTGGTCAGGCGCTGCTTCCAGCGAATATCCGGTGTTGCGTTCATGCGGTTTCAAACTCCATCCAAGTAAACGATGGCAATCGTTGCGTCCTGTCTCACCCCTGTCAATTGTTGCAAAAGTAGATGAAGGGGCTCTGGTAAGTCGTCAATTGCATCCCGTGTGTCGTCATCTGACCTGTTTGATCATTCGAGAATTCAGTCAGACTTAAGACACAAAACGGGTGCCGAACGGCCGAAAAAAAGTCCGGGCAACGCGCAATCGTTACCCGGACAGGCGATCGCCTGACCGCCTCGCTCCACGTGTGCGCTAGAAGCGATCCAGTTCCATCACCTGGCTCCAGGCCGCCACGAAGTCATCCACAAACTTCTGGCGGGCGTCCTGCGCGCCATAGAACTCCGCCACCGCACGCAACTCGGAATTCGACCCGAACACGAGATCCACCGGGCTGGCCATCCACCGACGCTTGCCGGTTTTCCGATCAACACCCTCGTAAAGCCCCGCAAGGTCCGTGGACTTCGACCACCTGGTGGACATATCCAGCAAATTCACGAAGAAATCATTGCTCAAGGTGCCGGGACGATTCGTGAACACACCATACGACACGTTCCCCGTATTCGCCTGCAACACCCGCATCCCACCAACCAACGCGGTCATCTGCGGCACGGTCAATGACAGCATGTCAGCCCGGTCCACCAGCATCTGCGCGGGGGATAGCCGACTCTCGGCACTGAAATAGTTGCGGAAGCCATCCGCCGTTGGTTTCAACACCTCAAAGGACGTGACATCTGTCTGCGCCTGCGTCGCATCGGCGCGTCCCGGCTTGAACGGAACCGTCACCGCATAGCCACCCTTTTTCGCGGCTTGTTCGATGGCGGCGCCACCACCCAGCACGATGAGATCGGCAAGCGAAATGCGCTTCCCACCTTTTTGAGCGCTGTTGAAGGACTTCTGAATGCCTTCGAGACGCGTCAATACCTTCGCGAGCTCCCGCGGATCATTCGCCTCCCAATCCTTTTGTGGCGCCAGACGGACGCGGGCGCCATTGGCCCCACCCCGCATATCCGTATCGCGGAACGATGACGCCGACGCCCAAGCGGTCTTGACCAGTTCTGCCGTCGTCAGCCCCGATTTCAGAATCGCCGCTTTCAACGCGGCCACGTCCTTCGCATCCACGAGGGGGTACGTCACCGCAGGAATCGGATCCTGCCAAGACAATACCTCCCGCGGCACATCCTTGCCCAGATAACGCCCGCGCGGCCCCATATCGCGGTGGGTGAGCTTGAACCAGGCTCTCGCGAACGCCTTTTCAAATTCTTTCGGGTTCTCCAGGAAGCGCTTGCTAATCACCTTGTAGCTGGGATCAAACTTCAGTGACAAATCCGTTGTGAACATAATGGGCTGATGCAATTTCGCCGTGCCCAGATGCGCGTCCGGAACGGGGGCAACTTCTTGTCCCGGGGCCGGTATCCACTGCGTTGCACCCGCCGGGCTCTTGGTCTTGACCCATTCAAAGGCAAACAGGTTACTCAGGTACTGCATGCTCCAAGCGGTTGGTGTCGATGTCCAAGCCCCCTCCAAACCACTGGTTACCGTATCTTCAGCATTCCCTTTTCCATAGGAATTCTTCCAGCCGAAGCCCTGTTCTTCGAGGCCCGCCGCCGCAGGCTCAGGCCCCACGTACTTCGCTGGATTGTGCGCGCCATGCGCTTTACCGAAACTGTGCCCACCGGCGATGAGGGCCACGGTTTCTTCGTCGTTCATGGCCATGCGACCGAAAGTTTCCCGAATGTCGCGCGCGGCGGCAATGGGATCAGGATTGCCGTTTGGCCCCTCCGGATTCACGTAGATGAGACCCATCTGAACCGCGCCAAGGGGCCGCTCCAACTTGCGATCGCCCGAATAACGCTTGTCTGCCAGCATCTCGCGCTCGGACCCCCAATACACAGGGTCCGGTTCCCATTGATCCGCACGGCCGCCTGCAAAGCCCATCGCCTTGAAACCCATCGATTCCAAAGCGACATTGCCGGTCAACACCATCAAATCACCCCAGGAAATCTTGCGGCCATATTTCTGCTTGATGGGCCACAGCAAACGCCGCGCCTTGTCCAGATTGGCGTTGTCGGGCCAACTGTTCAGCGGCTCGAAGCGCTGTTGTCCACCGTCGGCGCCGCCCCGGCCGTCGAGCGTCCGATACGTGCCGGCACTGTGCCAGGCCATCCGGATGAAAAAGGGGCCGTAATTGCCGTAATCAGCCGGCCACCAATCCTGAGACGTCGTCAGCACCGCCCGGATATCTTTTTTTAAAGCGTCAAGGTCGAGGCTGACGAATTCCTTGCCGTAATCGAAACTGGCACCCAGCGGGTTCGACTCCGCAGCCTGTTGACGCAATGGCTGCAAATTCAACAGTTGCGGCCACCAATCCTGATTGGAGGGTTGTGTCGCGTGCGCAGGACTCCACGACAGAAGCGGCGCGAGGGCACTCGCCAGCGCGACTGAAAGGGCTGCCGATTTCTTGAACATTGTCAACACTCCTTCGCTTTGAGGTTGAAAGCGTCTTGCTGTGACTAAACGCACAATCTTGGCTAAGTATCGACCCACGCTCGCTTGACCGTCAAGAGACGTGACAGCCGAAAACCATGTCGTTCTGGCCAAAGCGGGATGGGCATCCTTCTCGCCGGCCGGTTGGCTATGACCGCGCGCTGGATGTCCGCGCCTTTGTGGATACCATCACCGCCAACAGAATCCGCTTGCCACGGTCTTTGGGCCGGCTGAATGCCAACTGAATCGGTCATGCCGGTCACTCTGGCAGGGCTTACACGTCGTTTGCGCTCACGGGCGCGTGGGTCGGTCTGCCACCTGAATCTGTTGGGGCCAATGCGACGTTTCTGGATTCGCACATCAAGGCGATCGCGCTTCTCTCTCTGACTGGCCAAAGCATCAAGCGCGTGCTGCTCGGAAAACTGATCCGACCCATCGGGACGCGCGTCGAGACAAAGTGAAGGCCTTGAGCGAGATCCATTCACAATTAATGAGCAATGGCGCTTCGAAACGATCGCGTTCGTTAATCCGATTCAGCCACGTGAACAGTGGTAACGCCAGAAGGCAGCATAACGATAACGTATGTCCAATAAACCAGAGGCGGTGTGGTATGCGCTCGCTGTCCCCTGCTTCCATCGTTTTATTAAACCTATTTAAGATTAAACTCCATTTAATTTTAAATTTAAATTAACAAGTTAAGCCTGAGTGTGGTGATAAGTCTCTGGGTGATGGTTTTGCTGGGTGTGAGGAGATGCTTGTGGGGCGTATCAACAGTCTGTCGGGAGTGGGTTTGCCGGTGGATGTGACTGTGCCGGGCGAGCGTTCAAATGGGGTTGTTGCGGCACCGTTGTTGATTGCTGCGGATACGTTGAGTGTCTCTTCCCGTCCGCTGCAGGCGGCTGCTTCATCGTTACCGGGTGCGAATGTACTGACGCAGGCACCGCCGAAATTCAACAAGCCGGATGAGTATAAAAAGTATGTGAGTCAGTTCAGGGGCTATCTGGAGAGTGCTCAAAAGCGGCTTGCTGAGGCGCAGCAGGTGCGGACGACAGAAGAGGGGCGTTTGTCGGCTGCGGATGAGGCGCTTGGCAAGCCACTGCGTGTGGCTCAGGCGACGTTGGTGAGTACGCATCGTCTGTATCAGGAGCCCATTGATCGTATCAATGGCGAGTTGACGGGTGCCAACGAGGCTTTGCAGGATGCCATCTATCCCGGTAGGCGTCGGGCCTCGCGGCTTGATGAGGAGGCGTCACAGCTTGGCCGCGCCATTGTGCGCACGGAAAGTGCCATTGTCAGTGTGCGCGGTCAAATGGATTTGCTTGATATCGATCTCAATTCGGCGCTGAATCGTCGCAGCGCGGCGTATGAGGCCCAAAGTGCGGCGAAGGCCCGTGTGGATCAGTTGTATCGTCAGTCACCCACCAGTGACGGTCTGGCCAGTCAGCGCTCACGTGCCAGTGCCGCGGCGGACCGGCTGCGCGAGGTTGAGAGCCGTTATGCCAGGGCGAAGGCTGCCGTCGCGCAGCAGAAGGATGTGACGGGGCAAATTGATGCTTTGTCGAAAGCGCGCGACAACTGGGGTACCGTGACGGTCGCGCTCGGAAGTGCCAAAGGGGTCTTGGATGGCGCCAAGACCGACGTCACCCGGGCGCAGATGGCGCTGGATCGTGCGTTGGCCCTGCCTGAGTCTGACGCTTCCCGAACGAAGGCGGTCGCGGATGCCCGTGCGGGTCTGGTTGATGCCAACACAAAGCATGGGGCTGCCCAGAAGCGGGTCCAAGACCTTGAGCGCGAGCTTGGTGGTATTGGCGAGGTGTCCGCGATCAAAAACAAGATTGAAAGTCTGCGCACACAGTTGGCACAATTTGGTGATACAGAGGTCGAACTGACAAAGGCCACCGCGGCTCGTCAATCGGTTGCGGGTCATCATGACGACGCCAAACAAGGTCTGGACAAGATGGTCGCGATCGCTGACGAACTCGCTGCCCAGCGCCGCAAGCTCGCCAACGCGGATGACGCGATCAGGCAGATGGATGGGACCATCGGTATCCGAGCCGCGGAAAGAGAGCAAAAGAGCAACGAACTGGTGAAGTTGCAGGCTCAGCGAAACAGCCAGGTCTCGCGGCGCGAGCAGATCACGGGTCAGGCAAACAAGGCCCGGCGCCAGCAGAATCCGGCTGATCACCCCGAAGTCGTCACATCCCAGCGCCGCGTAGTGACCCTTCAGGATGAGCTGAAGCAGGCTCAGGCCACCTACAACAAGCAAATTGCGGAACCAACAACGAAAGTGGCCAGCGAGCAGAGTCTCTACAACCAGAAGATAAATCCTTTCCGCGAAAAAGTGAACATCGCCAAAACCCGGGTCGCCTCAGCCACAGAGACCGTCGCACAGGTGAGTGATGCACTGCAAGGGGTCAAAGACACCGTGAGCGGGCCGACCAAGCTGTGGTGGCGGGTTCGGTTTCAATTCGATATCAACAAGTTTTGATCCGTAAAAACAAGGGTTGCGTGGAAAACAAGACATTTGTCCTCGCGCAACCCCGGTTCAATGTCCTGTGCGGAACGTGGCGGATTTTGCGGCGTTCGTGGACATTGGGGTCAAGCACGTTGACTTGAGCCACGTGTCTGAACTGGTGACACAGTTTGTGAAGGACCCTTATGCGCGCAGGCTGGTGATGGGTAGAGGCTGTATCAGCGATAACAAAGGAGGCTTACCCGTGCACGCCACGCCAGTGACGCTCACTCAGCGGCAAATCATCACTTTAGGTGGCGGTGGCTTCTCGATGGAACCGGAGAACCTCGCGCTGGATCGCTACATCCTGGCGCAGGTATCCGCGTCGCGTCCGAAGGTGTGTTTTGTCCCCACCGCGAGTGGTGATGCGGAAGGGTATGTCGAGCGTTTCTACACGTCATTCAGGACGCTGGATTGTGAACCGTCGCACCTGGCGCTTTTTCGACGGACGGTGGTCGATCTCGAAAGCCACATCCTCGGGCAGGACATCCTCTATGTCGGTGGCGGAAACACACTCAACATGCTTGCAGTATGGCGGGCGCACGGTCTGGATCACATTCTTCGCAAAGCCTGGGAGCATGGGGTGGTGCTCGCGGGAATCAGCGCGGGGTCCATTTGCTGGTACGAAACCGGACTGACCGATTCCAAGCCCGGGGCGCTGACGCCACTGGCCTGCCTGGGGTTTCTCCCTGGCAGCAACTGCGTGCACTTTGACTCAGAGGCCGAGCGACGTCCCACTTACCATCGGCTCGTGGCCAGTGGTGACATGGCTTGCGGGTATGCCGCGGATGACGGGGTGGCGCTTCACTTTCACGGCACCACGCTCGCGAATGTACTCAGTTCCCGGCCCGACGCGCGCGCCTATTACGTGACCCGTGTGGATGCAGGTGCCGAAGAAACCCCAATCATCCCGCGCCTGTTGAACTGAGGTTAACGAGCCGCTGACGAAAAGGAGGAATCGCAATGGCCACGTTTACTGCTTACATCGAATATGACGAAGTTTCCAGGCTTTATGTCGGGACGGTACCAGGCGTGCCGGGTGCACATACTCAGGCTGAAACATTGGATGAACTGCAGCAAAATCTGAAAGAAGTGCTTGAACTTTGTATGGACGAGCATCAGGAGTTGCGGGAGCACTCGCCGCGTTTCGTGGGGGTGCAGCAGATCGAGGTCGCATAGTGGGTGCGTTCCCCCCATTCAACGCGAAGTCAATGGAACGTTTGCTTTTCCGCCTTGGCTGTGGCGCGTCTCGTCGTCGTGTATTTGACAATGTATAGTGTCTCAGTGGGATCTTGCTTGAAAACTTGAAGGGGATGGTCGTGGCTGGGATGGTTCGGGGTACTCTGTTATGCGCCATCACAGCAGTTAAACTGCTCGTTGACGGCGAAGCCAAAGCTGCCTCAAGCCCGCATCGCCTGTCGATCAGCTATGAGGCCTCTTATCCCGCAAATCTGTACTGGCTGGTTAATGCGTTGGCCGGTTATGAGCATGCCGACGCCAAAGGCTTTCGGGCGTGGTGGCAGCAAAACGTCGGAGACCATTCGAGCGATGAGGAACATCTCAAAATCTTCCGGAAACTTCGCGACACGTATCGGGGCGAGTACCTTCGTCAAGAAGGTGACGGTGAAAAGTGTCTTGTTCCGCTTCCGCCACCTCACGGAGCGGACCTTTCCTGCAAATTCTCAACGATCTTTCTCTCGAGCAGGACCGTGGATGAGACCCTTGCCAAATCTGAGATTTTGCTTCGAGATGCCGACCAGAGTCGATTCAAGCAGGCGCTACGTTACTTCGATCGTCGTTTTGCCCCCAAGTGGCGCAACTTTGATTACATCCATAAACACGCAGAGCGTTTCAGGCAGCAGGCCGGTACGGCAATCCTTGAAGATATACTCGAAAAAGCGGCGTCGTTTTATGGCGTAGCACCGGAAACCAGCCTCAGCGTTCGAGTGCTCTTCGTCTTTGCTGGTTCTTCCAAGGTGCTTTATGGAAATGCCTTTGGCGGTGGACACAACCTGTTGGTCGAAATTCCCCAGGCGCCAGCGCCGTTAGATCAGGCGGATGTCGTCGTTCATGAAATCTGCCACATGCTGGATCGAGAAGGGAAAAGAAGGGAGAGCCCGCCGTTCATCGATGCGTTGCTACGCGCTGGGAATCCAGATGCAGTCCCAACCCTTGGAATTCTCAGCGAAGGGTTGGCGACAGCCATCGGGCAGGGGGTTTTTCAGGAGCTTACGGATCCCGTCCAATTTAAAAAGAAGCGCTCAACTCCGAACGGCTTCTACAATGATGACGCAATCGATTCCTATTCCAAGGCTATCTTTCCATCTGTCAAGGCGGCCCTGTTGGCGGGGAAATCCCTCACGGCACTTGCTCCGGATCTGCTAAGGGGCTATGCGCTAGCCTTTCCCGACAAGGTGTCAACCCCCCGTATGTTTTTGGATTCCTACATCATGGTGGGAGATCATTCGGACAAGTCACTCTTTGAACCTTATTTCGCATTGATACCGCCCGAGAGTTTATGGCGCGTCGATATCCCCGGCGGTGCCAACATCTTGGAAGAGTATCCGGCAGCGACCGTTGTTTTGCCGGTTACGCCGGCCGATGCGGCTAATCTGACCCCGTATCGCGAGATTTACGGATTGGCTGCCGGCACGCTCGAGACACTAAAAAGTGGAAAGTCTGGTGTCTTCATCAAAAAGCGGCCCGTAAACGGTTATGTCTTCATGGTCTGTGGTGCAGACAAGACCGCACTTCGGGAATCTTTGGTGAAATTCGCGACGCTCCCGTACATTCAGGAAGGTTGGCGACCATTTTAGGGGATCTCATAACGGTCCATCCGCTCTGAGTAGCCCGATTCTGGCACTTTAACAATGCGGTACAACCGTTAAGTTGAAGAAACAACCGGACACCTTGAGGAGCGGCGGTCAGACGCCACAATTCATACCGCGACGATCCAGACCTTCACAGATTAACAATCGCTCAATCCGAATCCTAAATCCTGTCGACAGACGTGACCCTTACCCGATTACTTTCCAGGATTGATTTCGAAAATCATCGTGGCGTCGAAATCATTCAAAAAGTTTTGTTTCGTTTTCCCAAATCCTAACCCGTGCCCAAACAACCCGTCCCGGAGCTGTTTTCCGCCACTATAATTATCAACCAATTTTAAAACAGCCGGCAATTCTGCTTGCTCGTAATAACCCTTCAAACCAAGCGCCGCCCGTAACGCCCCTCTGCCTGTGGATTCGGTGCTGTTTACCCTCGAGAGTAACCTTGCCGCAAATGGAAGATTGGAAAGGGTGGGCTTCGTCATATTAACTGCTCCTCATTATTAGTCGCATTTGCGTCACACAAGCGAACTTATCGACGTTACCTCAATACAACTTTCGTTAATTAATAGTTAAAATTATGCTGGACTGATGCCAGGACCTGTTGTACACCCGAAGATTACTTTTTTTGAAAGTCACGAATGCCGGATATATCTTTGTCACTGTTGTTTGGTCTTGCTCCCTGTGCAAATCGTGACTGCTCGTCTTGTGGAACGTTACACGCAGAATCACCAAATCCACCGGTTAAATGCTTGCCTTTCAATTTTCGTGCATCGTGAGCATTTAGCTCAGCGACTCCGGGCACAGCGCACGAAAGGCGCATTGCGAACAGGCCTGCTGGGTGGGCGTTGCCGGATAGGCGCCGCTGCGGATGCCACGTGCGATCGCCCCTACCCGCTCCCCCGCAGGCGCCAAATCCTCAGCCGATAACCCAACCACCCGTTCGTGCCGAAGATAGGCCAAGTATGCCCGACTGGCACCCATTGCCTGCACGTAAACCCACAATTGCATCGCGTGGTGCTCAGGCTCGATGTGGCGATCGGTCTTGTAATCCAACACAAAATCAGGCCCCACGGCATCCACGACACCGTTGAGCGTCAACCCCGCCACTTTCCAGACGATCGCCTGCTCGCAAGCGACGATCGCCTCCCTTAACGCCTGATACACTTCCCCGGTTCGGAAGCGCCGGGCCAAGGTCAGCGCCTCTTCCACCGCCTCCGTTGATAAATCCGGCAGACGCCGGGCCAATTCAGCCACCTCTTTTAACCCCAACTCCAACGCCATATGCGTCGCAATGCCGACGCCCATCGCATCTTGCGTGACCTCCCCTTCAGACCCAATCGGCTCGTCATGCCCACCAAACGCCTCATCTTCCTCACCCAACAACACCGCTGCACCCGGGTGACACGCCACGTAACGGTAGAAAAACGATCGCGGACACCGGGCATAAACCCCCAAGGCCGTGACCGGTACCTCATCAAGGCCCACCCCGACGGCACCCATGCACCATCTGGACGGCCATGCCGGCAAAGGCGGCTGTGCCAGTTGAGGCGGGCGCTCATCCCCCGGATGCGGCACAATCGTTTCAACCGCAATCTTGGCTGCATCGAGGCCGGGCATCACGACGTCCAACAGGCCACCCTTAGGCTCAGGCGCGGTTAACAGCAGGCGATCGCGCGCGCGCGTCAACGCCACGTAAATAATGCGACGCTCCTCCGCTTCTTCACGCGATGCCTGTTGCCTCGCCAGGATCTCAAAAAGGATCGGCTTTTGCGTGTCACCATCGTCATCTTTAAAACTCAGTGCAACCCCAAGTTGGGCATCGAAACGCACCTGCGTGCTGTCTCTCGCGCCTGACGCACTGAGGTTGGGCACCACCACCACCGGCCATTCCAGGCCTTTGGCGGCATGGATTGTCATCAAGGCGATCGCATCCCCTGCTTCCAGCGGTGGGCGATCGAAACTCACCTCACCCGCCATCAGGCGCTTGAGGCGCCTCACGAGGGTATGGACGTCTTGAGCACCGTTTTCGAGGGCGCGTACCTCGGCGATCGTCGCCTGCCAGTCTGCCAGTCTGCGCCTGGCACCGGGCATTCCTGCCAGCACGGCGCTGTAACCGGTGAGGTGATCCACCCGCTGTAAAAGCTCACTCGGACGCATTCCACGCTGCGCCGCCAAATCCGCCAACACCTTGCGGGCAACCGCCAACACCGGCTCCGCACTGTTCGCCAGCACCTCCCACCAAGCCAGTTTTCCCCGCGATTGCGCCAAACGGTGCAACACGGCATCCGCAACCGTGAAAAACGGACTGCGCAGAACCGCGAGCAACGCCAAGTCATCATCCCGATTGGCCAACCAGCGCAATAACGCCCACGCATCCAGCGCTTCGCGTGTGGCGAACAAGTCACTGCCCCGCGCCATTGCCGCAGGAATCCCTTCCGCTGCCAGCGCCTCTTCATAAATCATCATCGCGGTGCCGGAGCGAAACAGCAGGGCCACATCCCCCCACCGTAGCGGGCGCAAGGCATCACAACCCTTGTCATGAACCATCAAACCCTGGTCGTGCCAATCCTTCAGCCGACGGGCAATGAAACGCGCCTCCACCCGACGCAACGTCTCCACACTGTCTTTGCTGGTCTTTTCGGTCGTCGCGACCTCGATGTGAGGCCCAACGTGTGGCAAGGGGCGATCGCCTTGCAAATCCTGTCGAAGCTCACCCAAAATCGGCCCACACACCCGGTTGATGGCCGACATCAACGGACCATGGGTGCGAAAACTCTGCATCAAACCCACGCACACACCACCGCGCGATCCAATGGCCTCAGCCAGGCGACCAAACACCGTCACATCCGCACGCCGGAAACCATAAATGGCTTGTTTCTCGTCACCCACCACCGTCAAAATGGCGCCCTCAGCGAGCCGCGTGATGAGGCGTTCCTGCACGGGGTTCGTATCTTGCACCTCATCCAGCAAAAACGCGCGCCAACGGCTCTGGTAATACGCGAGCACCCGGGGATCACCGAGCGCACGCAAGGCATGTGCTTCGAGATCCGCAAAGTCCAACACCCGCTCACGTGCCTTGGCCAAACCCATGAAACGACTGACCGTATCATACGCACTTTTAAGCACCGGCAACACCTCGGCCAGGCGCGCATCCGCCACACCGCACTCAACCCGAAACAAGCGCTCGGCCTTGATCCGATCCCTTACCACCCCCAGCGCCTCCTTGACGCGCTGATACGCCACCGCATCCCATCCCTTCGCGCTGCCCACATTCAGCTTGATTCCATCCAACACGGACACATCCGGCCAGACCCGCTTCGCAGGATAGGCCTCCAACGCCTGCACCACCCCATTCGCCAGCACTCGCTGATATTCGCGTTCCCCGACCCCCACACAATCACGCAAGGCCGACACCGCCTCTTGCCACACGGGATCAGTTTGCCACTCCGCCAAAATGGCCTCACGTTCAGCTTCAAGCAATGCCTGCAAATCGTGCGCATCCCTTGCAAGGGCTTCTTTCGCAGTGACCGGATCCGCCAGCAACATGTCCATCGCCACACGCAGCAACCCAATCGGAATCGTCTCATAAACCGTGGGTGGCAAGGTCGCAAGCGCCGCATCAAGCTGCTCCGCAAACCAGAGTGCCCCCTCGGGGCGATCGCCCAGAATCGAAAAATCCGCCGGCACCCCCGCCGCATCGGGGTGTTCACGACAAATGCGCGCCGCAAGCGCATGCATCGTCATAATCGGCGCTGCCTCCAGTTCGGCCAGAATCTCAGGTGCAAAATCTGCCCCCGAACGGGCCATGTCGCGGCGAATACGGGATCGCAACTCCGTAGCCGCAGCATCCGTAAACGTCGTGGCCACAATCGCCAAAGGCGAGAGCGCATGGCTTCGCATCAGCGCGATGTAGCGCGCGGAGAGCATATGAGTCTTGCCCGTTCCTGCACCGGCCGTCACACAAGCATCACCCCGCGCTGTGACCGCCTGCCGTTGTTCCGCATTCAAAGACATTCAAGACTCCTTTCGATCCAGTCGGGCGCCACTGCGACAACTCAACCGATAATCGCAATACGTGCAGGCCTTGCGTTTGCGATCAGGCGCCACCCGAAAGTCACCGGCTTCAAGCATCAATTTCAATCGCTGCACCAGTGCGTCGATGGCCGTATCATTCACCTTGGCCACATCGCGCTTGGGCTTGCCCAGGTAAACATAACCCGCCTCACAGGTGACCGCTTCAGGATGCAAGGCCTGTGCCGCCGTTTCCATGTAAATCGGCAACTGGATATCCAAGGTGTTCAACCGATTGGCATCCTGGACACAGCCATAGTTGGAAGCACCGGTTTTATAATCAATGATGACGACGCCATCACCCCGTGCATCGATGCGATCAACCCGCCCTTTGACCCGAAAACCCCGCCACTCACCTCCAAAATCTTGCTCCGTGCCAATGATACGGGCATCCGGATCCAAAAAGCTGGCATGCGCCACCGCACGGCGCAGCTGCGTCAGATGCGCCTCCCGCTGTGCCTCCCATCCCAAGTGATCCGCCAACGACAGATTCAGCTCATCAAACAACACCAACTCCGCTTCACGGATCGCCGAATCAAGCGCCGCCAGGATCGTATCGCGAGGCTCCGGATGGTCCTGCACCCCCCGACAGGCAAGCTCCAGCGTCTTGTGGTAAAGCTGCCCCACCACATGTGGGCGCACCCCGTCTTCAGGCTCATCGGATTCCTGTGCCTTAAGCACGTGACGCATCCACCACTTGAAACCGCATTGCCCGAGCGCCACCAATTGACTGGAACTGAAACGACGCGATCGCCAATCCACCGCAATCCCTGTAAACCCATCGTAGGGATCCGGCTCAGCCAACGATCCCGGCCCCTCCCGCCGCTTTTCGATTGTAAGCGCCGCAATGGCCTGATCCAACACGGTATCCCCGCCGTCGTGCCCGTGCAAAATCATCACACGCCGCGCCATCTCCACACTCGCCACCGGCACCTCAGGCGTTTCAGACGACACAAGCCCCAACCACCCATACAACGGGCTTGGTAACTGCGCCTTTCCCGCAAGTAAACGCGGATAAGTCAGTGTCAGCGTGTCACGCGCCACCAATAACAACGCTTCAACCCCCAAGCGCTCGCGATAAGCCGCCCCACGCGCATCCTCCAACCTGAAACCCGACGCCTGTAGCCGCTTGCGTACCGCAAAATCCAACACCGGATCATCTTTAATGCGCGCAGGCAAATGATCCTCCGCCGCACCCAACACAAACAGATGCGCGACACGCGCGCCAAACAGGGCCAAGGGCGGATGCAGACTCACACCACCCCGTGCGGGCGCAGCCGGTGTCGTCTCAAGCGCCAAGACTTCCCGGAGCTCAGTCAAAAAGACCATTCGAGTGATACTGGCTTCGCTATGCCGCGCCAAAATGCGCAAGGCCGATTGAAGTCGCTTCAGTGCGATCGCCTCGATAGCCCACGTCTGCGACCGACGCAGCACGCCAAACACCTGCAAGGTCGCTTTCAGGCGATCGCCCCACTCACGACGCGTCGCCATCATCGGCCACTCAAGCGCATCCATCGTGATCCCAACGCTTAACCAACCTTGCCAACCATTGGGATGCCCCTGCGCGATCGTTTTCAGCTGCCCCGCTTCCAGCACGCCACACAGGTTATGCCCCAGCAACCGAAACGTTTTTTCGAAAGGATAACCATCCTCAATAACTTCCGTGAGCAACCCCACCCAATGCCCCAGGCGCGTCTCACGTAAAGGAACCTGATACGCCGCATGCAAGGGCACACCCAGCTCCTGGGCGATCGCAAGCGCCATCGGACCATAAGCCGTCTCATCCCGCACAACCAGGGCGATCGCATCCGGCGTAACACCTTGCTGCAACAATTCCTTGACGTGCGCCAACACACCGCGCACCTCCGCTTCTTGATCCGCAAACACCCACGCCCGCTGCGCAAGCGGCCGCTGCAACACCCCCGTTGGCTCACGCTCCAAACCCCAACCCCGGCTCACCAAACGCTCGGCCAACTCCAAATTGTCGCCATGAGCAGCGCTTGCTCCGTGCGGCAACACCACCGCCGAATCAGGACCCGCCCACGCACATATAAACGCTTCTTCATCAGGCCCAAAGCGCGGATACGCATGAATCAACACGTTGCGGTGGTCGCGCAAATGTTGCGCCGCCAACCACAAACCCTGCGCCGGATCATAACGCCCCACCTGCTGCAACAATCCCAAGTAGGCTTTTGCAAAACGTGCTACCTGCTGTACTCGCGGATCGTCAAACGCCAACAAGTCATCAATGTTTGCACCTGAACGAAACAATTCCGCCATCACAGGGGCCAACCGGCGCGCCGTGCCTGCGCGATCCCGAAAACCCAGTTTCTCAGCCGCCGCCTGCATCAACCGAAACGCCATAAACGCATCCACGGGCAGCAAACCCGCCTCACGCAAAATCGCCTGAGCCTCTTTGTTCAGGCTGCGATGCGGAACGTTCAACGCTGCAGCAGCACGCGGATTGGGCGTGATGATCACACGCCCTTTTGAGCGCATCAACGCGTGATCATGGGGGGCAGTGCCCAAGTACAAAGTCGGTGCCATCCAGGAATCCTCACAAAAGCGACGGTAAAATGCGATTTCTTAGGGATACCATGGCGTTCTGATGAATGGGTTGCCTGCGCCAATTCAATACAGAAACGACTTCGTTGAATGATGCCTGTTTTTTTATTTTTATGGCCGCTCCTTGTAAGCACTGGGCGGGCAGCCCACCACGCGGGTAAAGGCTTGCGTCAGGTGGGCCGGTGATGAAAACCCGGTTTCCATCGCCACCGTGCTGACCGGCACATTTGCCGCCAGCAATGCTTGTGCTGCCTGAACGCGAACCGCAATCAAATGTTGCCGAGGCGCGGTGCCCATGAGCGCTTTAAAGCGGCGTTCGAGCTGTCGCTCACTTAATCCTACCGTCCGGGCCAGTTCTGCAACCGTCAACGGCTCTGCGTAGTTGGCGTGCATGATATCAATCACCCGCCACACTTCTGCATCCCGCGTGGTCGTCGCTTCAGGCTGCTCAAGCACCAGGCAGGTCCGCGCCACCAAAATTGCCAGTTGTTCAAGCAAACCCACCATGACACGCTCCCGCCCTGGTTTTTCGGTTGCCATCTCTTCTGTGAGCAGCCGTGCCATCAGCCACCAACGGGTGTCGTGAGCCACGTGTAACGACGGCACGGAAGCTTCCTTATTCAGCAGTGCCACGCCGTTTGTCAGCCAG
>Ga0079301_1000281_pt1 | contig 24482 bp, 24 predicted proteins | sample Wag4_2014_7_11_3_FD_74797 | JGI IMG/M metagenome (GOLD analysis project Ga0079301, IMG submission 74797) | Fresh water mixed with fracking chemicals microbial communities from Ohio, USA - Utica-2 Time Series FC 2014_7_11 | ecosystem: Engineered > Industrial production > Chemical products > Input... | reverse complement strand
GCTTGGCGGCCATAGCGAGTTGGTACCACCCCTTCCCTTCCCGAACAGGACCGTGAAACGACTCAGCGCCGATGATAGTGCAGATCCCTGTGTGAAAGTAGGTCTCCGCCAAGCTCCCAATATCAAACCCCCTGACACAATAGTGTCAGGGGGTTTTGTTTTTGATTCAGTATTAAATTCTGTACTGAATAACTGCGATGACAGGGCTAATAACGCGCATTCTGGTAAAATCCAGCCAAATTTCTTTGATGGATAATCACTATGCGTGCCTCCCAATTCTTTTTTTCTACGTTAAAAGAAGCGCCTGCCGAAGCCGAATTACCCAGCCACAAACTGATGATGCGTGCTGGCATGATTCGTCGTGTTGCCTCTGGTTTGTATAACTGGATGCCGATTGGTTTTCGTGTTTTGAAAAAAGTCGAAGCCATTGTGCGCGAAGAAATGAATCGTGCTGGTGCGATTGAGCTGATTATGCCAGCAGTGCAACCTGCAGAATTGTGGCAAGAATCTGGCCGTTGGGAGTTTTATGGTAAGGAGTTGCTGCGTCTGAAAGATCGCCATGAGCGCGATTTCTGTGTCGGTCCAACCCATGAAGAAGTGATTACGGACATTGTACGTAAAGAAGTGCGTAGTTATAAGCAACTTCCTCTCAATTTCTACCAAGTGCAAACCAAATTCCGCGATGAAGTCCGTCCCCGCTTTGGCGTGATGCGGGCCCGCGAATTTGTGATGAAAGATGCTTATTCATTTCATACTGACTTTGAGAGTTTGAAACAAACTTATCAAGTGATGTATGACGCTTACTGCCGTATTTTCCAACGCTTAGGTCTTCAGTTCCGGCCAGTGGCAGCGGACACCGGTTCGATTGGTGGAACGGGTTCACACGAGTTTCAGGTATTGGCCGATTCTGGCGAAGATGTGATTGCCTATTGCCCCACTTCCGATTATGCCGCCAATATTGAATTGGCCGAGGCCGTTGCCCCGAATACACCACGTCCAGCTGCTGCTGTGGCACTAGAAAAAATCCATACACCAAAAGTCAAAACCATTGCTGATTTGGTCGCATTTTTAAATGTGGACATTAAACAAACAGTGAAAGCGATTGTTGTTGAAGCGGAAGATGGTGCGCCGGTCTTGATGTTGTTGCGTGGTGATCACGAGCTTAATGAAATCAAAGCGGAAAAAATTGCTGGTATTAAGTCTCCACTTACCTTTGCTACGCCAGAATCAATTCAACGTGCGTTCTCTGCTCAGCCTGGTTCGTTAGGTCCTGTTGGTTTCCAAGGCCGTATCATTGCAGATCGTACGGTGGCGGTGATGGCGGATATGATTTGCGGGGCAAATGAAGACGATCACCATCTATTAGGTGTCAACTTTGGCCGTGATTGTGCCGAGCCCGAAGTTGCGGATTTGCGTAATGTGGTGGCTGGTGATCCTTCGCCATGTGGACAGGGTGAGTTGGCCTTATGTCGTGGGATTGAAGTTGGTCATGTTTTCCAATTGCGTACTAAATACTCCGAAGCAATGAAATGTGAGTTTTTAGATCGTGAAGGAAAATTGCAGCCAATGGAGATGGGTTGCTATGGGATCGGGGTGAGTCGCATCGTTGCGGCGGCAATTGAACAGAATTTTGACGAGCGTGGCATTATCTTTACTGATGCGATGGCACCGTTTACGGTGGATATTGTGCCGATGGGGTATCGTCGTTCTGAAGCCGTACAACAGGCAGCAGATCAGTTATACGCCGATTTAACCGCATTGGGCGTCGATGTCTTGCTGGATGACCGTGATGAGCGTCCAGGGGTGTTGTTGGCTGATGGTGAGTTGATTGGCATTCCTCACCGTGTAGTGATCGGAGACCGTGGTTTGAAAGAAGGTGTGGTGGAATATCAACACCGTCAGGACAGCGAAGCCACTAAAGTGAATGTAGAAGCGTTGTTGGATCTGTTGAAGGCCAAGCTGAATCTTGCCTAGATCTTGCTGGAGGTAATGTTAAAAAAGCCATCTCATCAGAAATTGAGATGGCTTTTTTGTTAAACATAAAAGCATTGAGTTATTTGTCTAATTTGATATTTGACTATGTTGTATGCGTTTTTGCGCTATCAAATTGATGTTTTATGAAATTTGACCAGAAACAAGCGTAATTACCGCAAATCTGTTTTACTATTCCGCTTTCTGTATGCGTCATTTCCTTAGAAAGCGAATTTCCCCCCATGCTTGCAAAGAAACCAGATGCCTTGGATGCGCCTCTCGCTGCTTTACAAAGTTTGCGGCAGGGTGCTCAACCTGATGATTTGCCATTTATTGATATTGGCTTGCGTGATTATGTCGGTTGTGCCAAGGCAAGTATGGCTGTGGTTAAGATGTTAGAGGCAGATTTTACTCGTGGGTCAAATTGGTTGGTTTTGCACGATTTGACTTTGCGCGTCGGTGAACACTATGCCCGTATCGACCATTTATTGATTAACCGCAATTTCGATGTTTTTATCCTCGATTCTGCGCTTGGCTCCAGTTTGATTAAGGTGGATGGTAAAGGTGCCTTTTCGCGGCAATGCCCCGGACAAACGCGCTTTGTTGCGATTGATTCGCCGCTTGATCAAATGGCACGTCGTATGGCCTTATTAAATGCGCTGCTGCCGCGTTTACTGGCTGCGGTGAAACCGGGGCCTGATAGCCAGTTACGACCAAATGTGATGGGCTTTTTCTTGCTGTCTCCTGGTATCAGTGTGGTTCGTCCCGGTGGTTTTGGCAGTGTGGATACCCGTTCCTTTATGCCGATGATTCAAATTACCAAAGAGTTGAATCATTACGGGGCGAACTCCGGCCCTATGGCGGCAGCGGCTTTGGTATCGATGAATCAGATTGATAACCGTGTGTTGACGTTATTGGGTGAGCGGTTGGTGGCAATGCATAAGCCCGATCCGGTGCCAACGGTTGAGGCCTTGCGCCTACGTTATCCGCCACCGCCAAAAGTCGATACCCCAGAGGAAGCCGCAGCGAAAGCCGCGTTGGCTTTTTCTTGTCATTGTGGTTCAGAGACCTTCACCATTCGTAAACTGCGTTTGGGGGGGGATGCTGTGGCCTGTGCGGAATGTGGGGCGGCGTATATGCTGATGCAGCTATTCCGGTGTAAACAGCGGCCATGTGGGGCGAAAACCGAGGTTACCGCTGATGGTAAGTTGCGAGTATTTTGTGAGAAGTGCCAAAAAGAAAAGCGCTTGAATTACAGCGAATCAACTTGAGCTGTCGCGAAGCCGATTGGCTTCGCGAGTAAGTCGGCAATGAGGTTAGCGGAAGAGTTCGTCGTGTGGTAACAAAGTTTGGCCGGTTTTGCGGATTTGTTGCCAGATGGCTTGTTCTTCTAACTGTGGCTGTAAATGGGCTGCCAGTTGGCGGTATTCTTTGACATGACCGCCTTCGGCAAAGGCCCGTAATAAAGTCACTTGAATGGCGAGATTGTGCGGTTCGTCTTGTAATGCGGCTTGTAAGACCTGAATCGCCGCTTTGGGATTGCGGCTGAACAAAAATACTTCGGCTTCACCAATGGGGTCGATGCCTCGGGCACTGGCTTTGACAAAACGGTGTTGTCGCCGCCAATAGGCCAACAAGTACGCCACCCCACCAAGCAACGAGGCATTGAGTAACAATTCATAGCCAGCGAGCTCCATCAGCATCTCCCCTTTTTTGTTATCAGGTTGGTGTAATGGGGAGATATCTTCTGCTGGAATCGGCTGCTGCACAATGCGTAGAAATGCGGAATTCCCTGACAAGAGTAAGGTTTTTCGCTTTAATGCAGCAGCACAGCTAAGTATTTGATTCTCAAACCTTGTTTATGCTTAAGGTATAGGCTGTTGTCGTCCTAATTGGCATCTTTTGTGGCTAAAATCCACCGGCCCGACAGGACTTGTTGTAAGACTGCGACAGGTACATTGCTGCGGATTTCTGCTTGTCCCAGTTTAGGCAGCAAAACAAAGCGAGGAACCCCATTCTCCACTTTTTTGTCATGGCTCATCAGTGTCATCCACTGTGCAAAACCCAAATCCGGTGCATGGGTTGGGAGCTGAGCGGCCTCGAGCAAGGCAGCAATCCGTGTTACGGCTTCGGCAGGTAACTCACCCAGTATGTAGGACGTTTCTGCTGCTAATAACATTCCCACTGCCACCGCTTCACCGTGTAGCCAGCTGCCATAGCCGACCCCTGTTTCGATGGCATGGCCAAATGTATGCCCAAGGTTGAGCAGCGCCCGCACACCCAATTCTTTTTCATCTGCTGCCACAATTTCCGCCTTCATCTCACATGAGCGTTTGACCGCATAGGCGAGGGCATCACGGTCACGGCGTAATAGCGCTGGCATATTGGTTTCTAGCCAGCTAAAGAATGCGGCATCGCCCAATAAACCGTATTTAATGATTTCGGCAATCCCAGCGGCGACTTCACGCTGAGGCAGTGTGTCGAGTAGCGCCATATCAGCCAAGACAAGGCGTGGCTGGTGGAATGCACCAATCATATTCTTACCCTTGGGGTGATTGATGGCGGTTTTACCACCAACAGAAGAATCGACCTGTGCCAGAACCGTTGTTGGAATTTGGATAAACGGCGCGCCACGTTGCCAACAGGCTGCCGCAAAACCTGTCATATCACCTACTACGCCACCCCCAAGCGCAATAAGTGTGGTTTTCCGTTCTGCACCATGTTCAAGCAGGGTGTCAAAAATCAGATTGAGGCTGTGCCATGTTTTATTGGCTTCGCCATCGGGTAGTACGACAGTTAACACCTGAACACCGGCTTGTTCCAGACTTGATTGCAAGCGAGCGAGATACAGCGGCGCCACAACGTCATTGGTGACAATCGCCACTTTTTTTTGTGCTAAATGGGGCAAAATCAGATCGGCACGCGCGAATAAATCGGTTCCGATATGAATAGGGTATTGGGTGTCTGGCAAGACCAAGTCAAGTGTGATCATGATGGCGCAGTTCAATTTGGCGTAAAAGACGGTGAACCAAGGTGTTGATATTTTGCCGTGAGGTGTCGATCACCACATCGGCCACTTCACGATACAGCGGGTCGCGCTGGGCAAACAGTGCTTCGAGCTTGGCCCGAGGGTTAGCTGTTTGTAACAAGGGGCGATTTTTGTCATGTTGCGTGCGGGCGAGGATGTCATCAATCCCTGCTCGTAAGTAAATGACGGTGCCGTGGTTGGCAAGCACTTGACGATTATTCGGATCGAGGACGGCACCCCCGCCGGTTGCCAAGACGATATTGGGTAGGGTAGCAAGTTCGGCAATCATTTCACTTTCGCGAACACGAAAGCCTGCTTCTCCTTCTATTTCAAAAATGACCGGAATTCTTACTCCCGTACGGGCCTCGATTTCGTGGTCGGAGTCATAAAAGGTTTTGCCCGTCAAACGCGCAAGTTGACGGCCAATGGTGGTTTTGCCGGCACCCATGAGGCCGACGAGGAAGAGATTTCCGGACGCTTTCATGCCGACATTGTAACCAACTCTGGCAGCCTCCGCAGGCTAAGCAGAGAAAAGAAACCGCACGATGGTTTCCCTCGAGCAAAAGCTGTGCACGATGCATGCGGCCATGTGCGTATAATCGCCCTTTCTGCTGCTCGTCTTTGCCATTATGTTCGCTCGCTTAATTCTCGGTTTTATCGCATTTCTGCTTACCTTAGTGATTCTTGCTGCCGGTGCGGCAGGGGTCGCGATTGCGGTAACCTATCCCAAATTGCCGAGTTTGGATGTCTTAACCGATTATCGGCCTAAAATCCCATTGCGTGTTTACACCAGTGATGGCGTGCAAATTGGCGAATTCGGTGAAGAAAAACGTGCTTTTACCCGTATTCAAGATGTCCCACAGTTGATGAAACAGGCCATCTTAGCGGCAGAAGACGAGCGTTTTTATCAACACGGTGGTGTTGACTATATGGGTGTGTTACGGGCGGCTTCTGGCAATTTAGTGTCTGGTCGAACCCAATCCGGCGCATCTACCATCACCATGCAGGTGGCAAAAAACTTCTTTTTATCGAGTGAAAAAACCTTTACTCGTAAATTTAATGAAGCTTTATTGGCCTTTAAGATTGAACACAACCTCAGCAAAGACCAAATTCTTGAGCTATACGTCAATCAAATTTACCTTGGCCAACGGGCTTATGGTTTTGCTGCTGCGGCGCTGACTTATTATGGTAAACCGCTGAAAGCGCTGTCAGTGGGCGAGTTTGCTATGTTAGCGGGGTTACCTAAAGCCCCTTCTTCTTATAACCCAGTGGTGAACCCCGATCGGGCCCGCCTGCGGCAACGTTATGTGTTGCGGCGGATGAAAGAACTGAACTTCATCACCGAAGATCAATACCAACAGGCCGTTGAAGAACCCATCCGCCTTGCGACGCGTAAAGAAGATTTTAGTGTGCCGGCGCAGTATGTTGCGGAAATGGTGCGGCAAATTATGGTATCGCGTTATCAAGAGGCGGCTTATACCCAAGGTTTCCGTGTCTATACCACGATTCGTAGCGATCACCAGCAATGGGCGTTTGCTGCGCTGCGTGATGGCTTAATGGACTATGACCGCCGCCACAGCTATCGTGGGCCTGAATCCTTTATTGACCTCAAACCGTTAACAGCAGACAACCGTGATGAGGCACTTGATGAAGCCTTGGCTGCTGTCCGTGACAGTGGTGATTTACAGCCTGGGGTGGTGTTAGATGCCAGTTCGAGTCAGGTCAAGGTGTATTTGCGGGGAGGGGAAGAAGTGGTGGTAAAAGGCAATGGTTTGTCGTTTGCCCGTTCTGCCTTATCGAAAAAACTGACCCCTGCTCAACAAATCCGCCCGGGTTCTGTGGTGCGATTAGAGAAATCGGAAAAAGGCGAATGGCGGATCGTGCAAATGCCGAGGGTAGAAGGGGCGTTTGTGGCTACCGACAGCCGAACGGGGGCTATCTTGGCTTTGGTGGGTGGGTTTGATTTCAACCGTAACCACTACAACCGCGTCACACAAGCATGGCGACAACCGGGGTCGAGTTTTAAACCTTTTGTGTATTCTGCTGCCTTAGAAAAAGGCATGACCGCTTCCACGCTGATCAATGATGCACCGCTGGTGATTGATCCACAAACCCTAGGTGGACAGCGTTGGAGCCCAAAAAACTATGATGGCAAATTTGCCGGCATGATGACGATGCGCCAAGCGTTAACGCGCTCTAAGAACTTGGTATCGGTGCGTATTTTGATGGCGATTGGAACCGATTATGCACAAGACTACTTGCAACGGTTTGGCTTTATGCCCAAACAACATCCGGCCTATCTGACGATGGCGTTGGGGGCGGGGATGGTGACACCGCTGCAGATGGCCGAGGCCTACAGTGTCTTTGCTAACGGTGGCTATCGCGTCAAATCGTATTTCATTGAACGCATTGAAGACGAGCGCGGCTATGTCGTGGCAAGAACTGCCCCGTTAGTGGCTGGACAAAATGCACCACAAGCAATCGATCCACGCAATGCGTTTATTATGACCAGCATGATGCGTGATGTGGTGCGCTATGGCACCGCGACCCGTGCCATGAGCTTGGGGCGTGGTGATTTGGCGGGTAAAACCGGCACCACTAACGATGCACGGGATGCTTGGTTTGCCGGTTACAACCCCGATATCGTCGGCGTGGCGTGGATGGGGTTTGATGACAATAAACCGCTAGGCGGTGGAGAAACCGGCGGGGGTGCAGCGTTACCGATTTGGATAGGGTATATGCAACACGCCTTGAAACATCTGCCCGAAGTCGATCAACCCATCCCTGCTGGTTTGGTGGAACAAGCCGGTGCGGGTAGCCGTGGTGGGTCAGAGTATTACTATCAGGAATATCAACGGCCTAATCCTGCATTGGGTTTGAATAATCGGTCGAGTGACGCTGCTGACAACCGTAGCGATCAAACCGAAGGCCAAGATACAGCGCGTGATGCTGTAGAAAACGTCAAAGAGCTCTTGTTCTAATGCCTCATTTTCGATCGTTTCAGGAACGGTGGTTTGCCGCTTCTTTCCAAACTTCTGGCGGAGGGCGGCGCTTGATTGCCCGCCATCCGGCCTTGTTAATCGCCGGTTTATATCTGTTATTTGGCTTGCTGTGGATTTTGTTTAGTGACCAAGCCATCGAATGGCTGGCGGGGGGCGATGCGGCATGGCTGTCACGGTTACAAACCTATAAAGGCATGGCCTTTATGGTGATTACCACCGTATTACTGTTTGCGCTTATCAGTGCCAGTCATCGGGTGCGTCTGCGGCTATTGCAAGAAGTGGCCGAGCGCGAGGCGCAGTTGAGCGATATGGCACAGCATATTCCCTCGGTGTTTTGGATTTTAGAATCCGATTTACAACCGCATTACATCAGCCCTGCATTTGAAAAAGTGTGGGGTATTCCGTTGCAAGATTTTATGTACGACAACTTGGCTTGGCAGCGTGCCATCTTGCCGGAGGATCTACCGACGGCACAGCGTTTTGTTGATAGCTATCTGCATGGAAAAAGTCGTTCAGTGGAGTGCAAATATCGCATCATGCGGCCTGATGGTGAGGTACGCTGGATTCATGACACGGCCTATCCGGTACAAGATAAAGAAGGTCAGTTGATACGGATTATTGGCGTGGCGAATGATATTACCGAACAAAAACGCGCCCACGATCAACTCTACCTGCTGGCACATTTTGATAGCCTCACCGGCCTCCCTAATCGCAGTTCCTTAATCAGTCGCCTTGAACAAGCTTGTGCCGATCGTGAACACCGTCCGTTTGCGTTACTGTTTATTGATCTTGATCGCTTTAAGGTGATTAACGATACCCTCGGCCCGCACATGGCCGACCATTGTTTGCGCCGTGTGGCCTCGCTGTTAGAACATGCGTTTTTGCATGACACTTTCACCGCACGTCTTGGAGGGGATGAGTTTGCTTTGATGTTTACCGAGCAGACCAACCGCGAACATCTGGCAATGACCTGCCATCAATTATTGGCCTTGCTGTCCCATCCGCTCGAGGTGGATGGTCATGAGGTATATGTCGGGGGGTCGATTGGGGTGGCGTGTTATCCACAAGATGGCGAAACCGCGAATTTACTGCTGCGTCACGCGGACATGGCAATGTATGCCGCAAAACAAGCAGGGCGCAACACCTTCCGTTTTTATGATACGCAATGGGAACAGGGCAAACAAAACCTTGAACTTGAACGTGAATTACACAAGGCGTTACAGCAAGAAGAGTTTGTGTTGTTCTATCAACCGAAGTTTTGCCCAATTACCCGCACGTTGCAGGGGTTTGAAGCTTTGTTGCGTTGGCGTCATCCTGAACGCGGCTTGGTGTCTCCAGCTTTGTTTATTCCGCTATTGGAAGAAACAGGGCTGATTCGTGAAGTGGGTAAATGGGTAATTCACGCGGCTTTCCATGATTTGGCACAGTGGCAAGCGGCTGGTTTTGGTCATATCACAATGGCAGTGAATGTCTCGGCTCGTCAGTTAGACCATCTGAATTTGGTTGATTTTGTGCAAGAAGCGCTGGAGCGCTATGGTTTGCAGCCACAGCATATTGAATTGGAACTGACGGAAAGCGATTTGATGACCAACCCCGAACAATCCCGCGCCATTATCCAAGGGCTGCGGCAACAGGGGATTCGAATTGCGATTGACGATTTTGGCACGGGTTATTCCAGTCTGGCCTATCTGAAGCGTTTTGCTCCCGATACCCTGAAAATCGATAAATCGTTTATTGATGACATTGACCACGAGCATGATGCGGCGGCAATTGTCGAAGGGATTATTCAATTATCAAAAATCCTACACATTCATGTGGTGGCCGAGGGCGTTGAACGTGATAGCCAGTTGCAAGTGCTGGCGCGGGCGGGATGTGATGCGGTACAGGGCTTCTTACTCGGCAGGCCGATGCCAGCCGTGCAGGTGATGGGCTTGCTCAAATTAGAACAAAAATTGGATTAACCCACAAAAAACCGCCCTCTTTCATTCAGAAACAGGGCGGTTGTCGTATCTAGGATCATTTCGGGCAGGTTTGAGATTTCAGCGTGGCTTGTGGCCATTCGCTGGCGAGCAGCTCAAGTTTTGCTTTTTGGTCGCTGTCTAAATTACGCAGACGGAAGGTGCTGAGTTTACCGCTGGCAGCGGGGGTAGCGGCTGTGGTGGTGCTACCGCCATTTTCACGCACTTCAATTTTGGCCGGATAGCCCGCTTGGGTCAGCTTATCGCGCATCCCTTCGGCTGAGGCTTGTTTACTGAACAAACCGACTGAGATGGCGTTACGCATTTCCCCTGCTTGGTTGACCACATAGCTATCAAAGCCTTTTGACTTCAAAGTCATAACCAACTCGACTGCTGCCTCGCGGCTGGCTTGTGGGGGCAAATGAACCCAATAACGGGTGTTGGTGCTGCCTTCTGCCGGCGCAGCAGCCGGTTTTGCTGCCGGTGCTTCGCGGGTCATTTCCACCATTTGCCCAGCGAGTTTCACTTTCAACAAACGCTGTTTCACCTTGCTAGCCGCCGCACTGTCAAACTCACCCCACTGATAACACGCCAACGCCGTAGGTGTTGGTTTAGCTTTTTCTTGTGGTTTATCACCTTTTTCGGCAGCGGCCAGTAGTGGATCTTTTTCCGCTGGTTTGGTGGCTTTTTCGACCACGGGTGGTTTTTCGACGGGTTTGTCTACCGCTTTGGCCGCAGGGGCTGAGACCGCTGGCGGTGGTGTCGTGGGGACAGCCGGCGCGGTTGGTGTGGTGCTGCTGACGGCGGCAGCGGTCGCTGCTGCGGCAACTGCTGTCGTCGCTGCTACAGCGGCAACAGTGGTTGTGGTATTCGCATTGTCTGGCGGTGTATTCGCGGCAGTGGGCGCGCTAGGCTGTTCGAGCGGGGGCGCTGGGCTGATTTCTGGGCTGGCCGCTGGCGTACTATTCCGGCGCAAGGCCGCGACTTGTTCGGGGGACAGTTGTTTTACCTGTGGGGCATTGATTTCCCGTGAGGCAACATTACTCGGTTCGGTGGTGCGAGTGCCAATCAAGAGCGCAACAGCTAGGTTGGCTGTCAGCAGGCCGACAAAAAGCCACTTCATCATGATGATTCTTCTTCTGCCATATATGCTAATCCAGTGAGGACCAGATTATCCACAATAGTGGGCCGGCGCGGGAGTCTGCTTGCAATAATTGTTGCATCACCGCCGCCTAGAAAGACGTTGACGGGGCGATGTTGCTCGGCTTCAAAGCGTAATAGGTTGCCATAAATGCTATCCGCTAGGGCGTTCAGACAGCCGCTATAGATCGCATCTACTGTATTGTTAGGGTGGGCCTGCCAATGGCCTTCTGCATACGGTAGCTGTGCCGTACCTCGGGCGAGACTATCGCGCATCAAGTGTAAGCCGGGGGTGATGGTACCGCCCAAAAAATGCCCCGCTTGATCTACACAGTCGATGGTTAAAGCCGTGCCAGCATGAGCAACGACACAGGCTTGTTGTTGGTTGAGATGATAGGCACCAATCGCTGCCGCCCACCGATCGGCGCCAAGCCGACTCGGATCAAGATAGGCGTTGGTTAATCCTCCTGCACGAGAGCTGGGGCGTAACCACGTGATGGGGAGAGGTGAACAGGTTGAAAGTTGCTCGGCCACTGTCTGCCCTGCGACATTACAACCATACGCTTGGGTGACGGTTAGCTTTGACCATAAGGCGGCCAGTTCGGGTACATCAGGATGGTTTACGCTGTGAATGGGGCCAAGTTGGTGTTGGTTGGCCAAACACCATTTCACTCGAGTATTGCCAGCATCGATAAGCAAATTCATGTTTAAGATCAAGAGTGGGCGAGGGTTCGACGCAGGCTGACTTCACCGGCATGAATCAATTTTTCTTGGCCATCGCCAAGCTGTAACCGCAATGCCCCTTCATTATCCACCCCTCGTGCGATGCCGGGCAATGGGGGACGATAAGCCGAGATAATATCCACGGGTTGGTGTTGCCACGCATGACTGGCTTCCCATTCTGCGCGAAAAGCGGCAAATCCCTGTTTAGCAAATTGACCTAACACCTGATCGAGTTCATTTAATAACAACGCCGCTAATTGATTACGGTCGGGGAGGTGGTGATCTTCTAAGCCGGCTGCCGCTTGGTCAACACCGGTAGGACGGATCAAATTCAAACCAATGCCAATCACGACGGCTGATGGCCCTAGGGCATCGCCAGACAATTCAATCAAAATACCCGCCAGCTTTTCCCCATCCAATAAGACATCATTCGGCCATTTTAGCGCGACCGGTACCTCTAAGCGCTGCAACACCCGTACTAAAGCCAAACCAACCACTAAAGACAGCCCCGATAGTCCTGCCACCCCACATTCAAATCGCCATAGCAATGAAAAAGTGAGTGCCGCCCCCGGTTGTGCCAGCCATTGCCGACCATGACGGCCACGGCCTGCTGTTTGCCATTCTGCAAACAAAGCGGTGCGGTGTGGTGCGCCGTGGCTGGCGCGGGTGAGTAGGGCGCTATTGGTCGAGTCGATGGTTTCGGCCACTTCGAGTTGCCAATCACCGAGTAGACCAGCACGGATGGCACTGGGTTCTAACCATGTGATGGGATGCGGTAGCCGATAGCCCTGCCCACGCACGCGATAAATGGTGAGAGGGAGGTGTTGTGAGATGTGTTCAATGGCTTGCCAGATCGTGCCGCGAGAGCAGCCAAAGGTTTGTGCCAAGCTCTCGCCAGAGTGAAACGCACCATCCGACAAACAACGTAAAACGGAATGGGCTAGTGGAGTCAAGACGCAGCCTCGACACAGCGAATTTTGCGTAGGGTAGCGGTGGTTGAGGTATCGAATAAGAAAGGAATGGAATGGACGCTGCCACCTCGGGCTAAGGTTTCTTGGCTGCCGACAATCTTGTCAATCGACCAATCGCCCCCTTTTACTAATACCTGTGGTTTCACTTGTTCAATCAATGCGGCTGGGGTGTCATCGTCAAACCATGTGACAAGGCTGGTGGATTCGAGTGCTGCTATCACCGCCAAACGGTGTTCCAGAGGATTGATTGGACGATCCTCTCCTTTACCCTGTCGCCGTACAGAGGCATCGCTGTTGAGCGCAATCACCAAGCTGGCACCTAAAGCACGCGCTTGTGCTAAGTAGGTGACATGGCCACGATGCAAAATATCAAAGCAGCCATTGGTGAAAACCACTGGCTGCGGCAAGCTAGCCAGTCGGGTGAGCAAGGCATCGGGCGCGCAGATTTTTTCCGTAAAGCTTGGGACAGGGTAAGAGGTCATCGTCAATCTCAACAAAAAGAGGACACAGTTTAACTGTTCACCAATGATTTACGGTAACGGTTTAGTTGTTGTACCGACTCAAAGGTTTGGCCAAACAAACTCGATAGATTACGCAAAATGCCACCTACCACACGGCTTTCCCAGTCTTGGTCAAAACGGATTTTGTTGGTGAGCCAATCTTCTAGCCATTCTGGTTTCGGCAAACGGCTTTGTACGGTGTCATTCGGGAACAGTGATTCGTTGACGTGTAAGTTGGTTGGGTGGAGTGGTTTGCTCGACCGTGCGCTGGCTGCCATTAACATACCGATTTTGGCAAAGGCTAATCTCGCTTCATTGCCAAAGCGGTCGATGGCTTGTTTCATGTATTTGAGATAGGCCCCACCATGCCGCGCTTCATCACGCGATAAGGTGCTGTAGATGTGTTTAATCACTGGCTCGGTATGCCATTCGCTGGCGCAACGATACCACTGTGTCAAACGCACTTCGCCACAGAAATGCAGCATCAAGGTTTCCAGCGGTGGCGCTGGGTCAAATTCAAAACGGACTGCATGAAGTTCTTCTTCACTCGGCACTAACTCAGGTCGGAAGCGGCGCAGGTATTCCATTAACACTAAGGCGTGTTTTTGTTCCTCGTAAAACCAAATTGACATAAAGGCAGAAAAATCACTGTCGTCACGATTGTCACGCAGGAACATTTCTGTTGCAGGTAAGGCCGCCCATTCGGTGATGGCGTTCATTTTGATGGTTTCGGCTTGTTCATCCGTGAGGAGATCAGCATCGAACTGCTCCCACGGGATATCGTCAGCCATATTCCAACGTGCCTTTTCCAGTTGGGCGAACAGTTCAGGGTAAAGCATCAGGTGTCTCCGCAGCGTGAAATCAAAGGAATACTAAAGCCCGAGGGTGAACAAAACATGACCACCCCGCACCAGTATTGTAACGAAAAGTCATACTAATCGTATGTTTCTTGATTTATATCAGTGTGAGGATGGTTTTTCTGAATTTCCAGTGGGGCTGATCAGACCATTTCGCTGCTAGAGCTAGGGATATTTAATTGTTAGGTAAAAATCTCAATTCGATTGCGGCCTTGGTGTTTGGCGCAGTAGAGGGCGCGGTCGGCGCGGGAGAGTGCATGTTCAAGTGAGGGGTCGCTACTTTGTAGTGCGGTGACGCCAATGCTGGCGCTCACTGCAATGACTTGGCCATCGAAGGTAACCGGATGCTCAGCGATGTAGTGGCGTAGATTTTCGACCACAGATTGCGCAATGTCTAATTCTGTTTGTGGGAAAAGAATCAAAAACTCTTCACCACCGAAGCGACCAATCAAATCGGTCTCGCGGCATACTTTACGACAGTTCGCCGCAAAACAGCGCAAGACCTCATCGCCTGCGGCATGGCCGTAGTTGTCGTTGATTTGCTTAAAATGATCGAGATCAAGCAAGGCCAAGCTAACCGGTTCATCGAGATGGCGTTGGCGTTTTTCTTCGATGGCGGCTAATTCCAGAATATGGCGACGCGTATAAAATCCGGTCAGGCCGTCAATTGTTGCAATTAGCCGCAATTCCTCCGCCAATTGCTGCCGCAACGCGACTTCTTCTTCTAACGCAGTGTTCAAGCGTTTTAGCTCAGCCGCTTGGGCCGCCAAGGATTGGTTAGCCTTGTGTAGATCGAGTTGCAGCCGATCGCTGATGCGCAGTAAGCGGCGGTGTTCGGCATAGCTTTTACGATAGGCTGCTGCCAACTCCTTCACCCCACCGGAAAATTGCTCAAGCTGATGCAGCATGGTTTCCGCACCAAGCAGAACCCGCTCCTCGTTATCAAACAGCGAGAAAGTGTCATGGGCTGGGGGACGTTTTGGGGTCATCGTGGGCTACCAATCGGCACAACAAACTGGAAAATTCTCATCAGAGAGTCGGGCTTATGTGATGAGCGTCAGTAAAAATTGGGCATGTTGGAATTCTTCGGCAAAATCTTCGCCCGATTCCAACATCGTCTCGTCTTCCTCGTGATACCACCAACGGATGGTGATGGCCAACCCACGCGTGGCTTGTTCTTCGAGCAAGCGAAAGAGATTCATCAACGCTTTGGCACTACTGGAATTGAAATACACCATCCGTAAATCAAACTCAATGGTGGCAGCGGGGGCGGTGGTCAGATAGTCGTGTAGGGCCTGTTGTAGTGGGCCGAAAAAGGCGGCGGTATCTTCAGGATACGATTCTCCAGCCAATGATAAGCGGCCGCTTGCAAAATCGAATTCAACTTCAGGTGTGCGTTCTGCGGCTGGAATACGGATAGATTGCATGTTTTCCTCTAGCTTTCGATGGCTTGCAAAACAAATTGTGCGTGTTGCAAATCCTCGGCAAATTCCTCTCCAATTTCGATCATGCCCTCATCGTCGCTGCGGTGTTGCCAATAAATGGTGACATGATTGCCTTCTTGCATGGCGATGGTATCGAGGAAGTCAAAGAGACCGAGTAACACTTTCGCAGTTGAGCTATTGAAATAGATTAAATCAAAATCGAATGTGATGTTGGCATTTTTTTGTGTTTGCAGATGTTGCTTTAATTGGGTAACCAATGGGCCATAGAAAGCAGAGACATCTTCTGGATAGGATTCCCCCCGCAGCAAAAAACGATTTGCCGCGAAATCAAAGGCCACTTCTGGGGCGCGGGGGCTGCGGGCGAGATAAAAAGATTCCATGCACATCAACTTAGTGAAAAACGATCAGAGGGGAAGTGCTCAGGAATTTCAAAACCGACAATGGACACATCATCACGGCGGCTTTGTGTGCCTTGATAATGCTCGAGTGCTTGATAGAGCACATCGCCCTGTTCGGTCATCGGTGTGTCTTGTAGCGAATTGAGCAAGGCCTTAAAGCGTGTTTTACCAAACATACACACCCGAGGCTGAGCATCGTTCACTTGTTCAATCAAACCATCACTGGTCAAATAAAAACGCATTTTGGGCTGTAATGCAATATCGTGGACAGCATAACTTTGTTGATAGTGGATGCCACGATACCCCATGCTGGTGCGGCTGCCTTTGACTTCTATCACCTCGCCTTGTTGTTGCACAAACAAGCTGAGGTGGGCGCCGGCAAAGCGCATGATACGTAAATCAGCCGGTAGATAACAGGCGCCGAGCTCAATCCCATCATCCGATTCCCCACTCGGCAAATGCTGTCCTAGCGTGGTTTGCAGATGTTGGTGCATTCGGGTGAGCAAGGTACCAACCTCACCAGCGGGAATTTCCATACAAGCGCGTTCTAAAGCGCCAGTTGAAATCAGGGTCATAAATGCCCCCGGTACCCCGTGACCAGTGCAATCGCCGAGAATAATCAACACTCCATTGCCCCAAGTGCGATACCAAAAAATATCGCCACCGACCACATCTCGAGGTTTCCACAAGACAAAATGTTGTGGAAAGTCACGACTAATGGCTTGTTCATCCGGCAACACCGCACGTTGAATGCGGCTGGCGTAGCGAATACTGGCCGAAATCACTTCATACGCTTCGTGTAACTCGTTGGTTTGTTTGCTCAGTTGTTCCGTGCGCTGTTGCACGCGCTGTTCGAGTGAGGTATTCGCTTCGGCAAGGCTTTGTTTCAAATTGCGTTCAGTGTCGAGTGCCCGTGCAATCCGCTTAGCGTGTAAGCGTCCCATGGCAATAAACACTAAAAAAACCAAGACGATGGTGACTTGCATAGCCTTGGCTAAATTCTCGGATTGTCGTGTGTTGGCTTCGCTGTCTTCAACTAATAGGCTCAAGGCGCGTGATAAATTGGCGCGGTAGAGTCCTTTTTGCCGTTTGTAGTGGGGCGAGGTGATTAAAGCCAACGCGGCGTCCCATGCTTCTTGCTCAATCAGGCGCAGTGCTTCTTTTTCCAGAATCTCAATTTCTTGTCCCGCTTGGGCCATGTCTTTTAATGCCCGTTTTGCCTCGTGATGGCTAACCAGTTGCAAACTCTCTGCCAACAGTTGATTACGGGTTTCTAATAAATCGTCATAGTTGAATAAATAGCGTTCCGAGCGCAGGCCGGCGGTAAGACGGATGGCAGAGGCGGTGGCATCATTGGCATTTAAAATCCGCTCGGCATTGAGTGAGAGTTGTCGCAAAGTAGCGGCGTGATGTTTGAATTGCGCGTCAAAATAGAAAAACGCCACAAAGGCTAACAACATCAACAGCGACAGCAACGACAAGCCATACAAGCTGGCTAACCGTCCAAGGCTGTGTTGCAGATGGGAAAAGAAAGCAATCGGTTTCGACATGGTCGCGACTTAATCCAGATAATCAATTTCGCCACGGTTAAACGCATAAATCACAAAACCGGGCTCGGAAATATCGCCATGTTGATTAAACCTGACTTTGCCTAAGACCGAATCAAACTCGCGGCTTTTTAAGGTCTTGGCGACAGCTGGCATCGCCGTACTTTGGCTGGCCTTCACTGCCTGACTCCAAATTTGTACGGTGGCATAGCTATAAAAGGTAAAGGCTTCAGGTCGATAGCCTTGGGTAAGATAGCGTTTGGTCAGGGCTTGATTACGGCGGTCGTGTGAGGGGTCGGGGGGGAATGTAATCAAGACGCCATCGGCCAAACGGCCGGCTTGTTCAATAAACGCTTTATTCATGAGGGCATCACCGCCCAACATGCGAAACTTCAATTGATATTCCCGTGCCTGCCGCAAAAATGCCGCCGCTTCATTGCCATAACTGGCAAACACCACAAACCGGATTTTTTCTGTTTGCATCCGGTTCAGGATGGCACTGAAATCGGTTTGCCCTTTCTCAATTTTGGCAACGAAACGCTGTTGTAACCCTGCTTTATTGAGGTGATGTTGCGTCATGCGGGCAAAGCCGCTGCTGTAAACCGTACTATCATGCAAAATTGCAATCGGTTTGTTTTTATGATTGCGGGCAATATAGTCTGCTGCCACAAAGCCTTGCATATCATCGCGCCCACAGGTGCGGAACACATTGGGCAGTTTGCGATTGGTGAAATCAGGATTGGTGGAAGCAGGGGTGATTTGAATAATCCCGTGTTGGTGATAAATGTTGGAAGCGGCAATCGAGGCGCCAGAACACAGATGGCCGTCAACCAATACTACGCCTGCTTCACTGAGTTCCTTCGCGATAGTGACGGCTTTTTTCTCGTCACACACATCATCACGCACCAACAATTCAAGCCGCTGCCCCAATAACCCCCCTTGGCTATTGATTTCATCCACCGCCGCTTGCGCGCCACGCCGCAGTTGTTCGCCCATCGACGCATGTTCGCCACTCATCGGGCCGACCACCGCGATTTTGATTTGTGCCGCTGCCGGCATGGCGATCCATAAGGCTAAGAGCCACGCCGAGGGCTGCATCCATCGCATCAATCGTCTCGTTGCCATCACATCAAATATACGCTTTCAAGCAAAAGAAAGCGGCTTGGTTGTCGAGGTCCATAAAATCGAATTGAATCGGTTCGCTGGCGCGGCGGGCGATTTCGATCAGGCCAATGCTACCGCCTCGGCTTTGTTCTTCGGCAGGTTCGCGCAGCTTTTCTTTGTAATGCGCTTTGAGGGCCTCTTTGTCCATCTGTGAGAGTTGTTGCAAGCGGTCGCGCAGAGAGGTGACATCGTCTTGACTGACGATATTGCCGCACACCACAAAAAAGCGATTGTCTTCACGGCCAACGGCAATCATGCCTGAGCTGAGTTCGACTTTTTTTCCGACCTCACCTTCGACACGGTCGGCAGAGTAGCGAATGATGTTTTGCACTTGTTCAACAAAAATCGAAAACACTTTGCGTGTGACGTTGGCATCGGTTTCATCAAGTGCCATTTTTTGTTTTAACGCTTCACCCAGTGCATACAAAATCCCTTCCGACACATAGCCGGTAAAGGAAAAGATAATGCCTTTGCTATGCAAGTCTTGTTGAAAGTGATAGTAGGGCTGCACCAGCATACGGGGGATCTCCCTTTAAGCAGATCGTTTTAGAAACAAGCGCAAGAGTGTGCCACATTCTGTTTGATGCTGAGTTTGTGTTATGTCAGCGATTGGCGAGTGCATTTTTAATCTGTGTTGCGTATTGATGCAACAACTCGCGTGGTGGTTCTTTGCGTGGCCAACTTAATGCAACACCATCATCGACATGGCGCGGCAAGATGTGAATGTGAAAATGGAACACCGTTTGGTCGCCGGCTTTGCCGTTGGCTTGGAAGAGCGTGAGCCCCTGCGGTTGAAAAGCGTGTTGGATGGCTTGCGCGACATGATGCACCGTACGCATGACTGCCGCCGCTTCATCCGCTGTCAATTCAAACAAATTGGCGGCATGGCGTTTGCTGGCAACCAATACATGCCCCGGGTTCACTTGGCCGATGTCCATAAAGGCGACGGTTTGATCGTCTTCATACACCACCGCCGCTGGAATTTCACCCGCAATCAGACGACAAAAAATACATTCGCCAGCCGGCGAGGTGTCGATAAACATCGGCATGGTATTTCCTCTGCTTGGTCTAAGATGATTTCTTGCAAAATAATGCAGTCGGTGTGGTTTTGCCGTGTAAAACCGTCAATTTGGCACTTGCTTGGAACAACTGACGGTAGGCCGGTGGAAGACGTTGTATCACATTTGCTGACACGGCTAATACACAATCCTCTTCGCGGGTCATGCTTTCAAGACGCGCAGCGATATTGACGGTATCCCCAATCACGGTATGGTTTTTTCTTTCTTGGCTGCCAATATCCCCCAAAATCACTTTACCAAAATGACAGCCGACACCAAAACCCTCTGGGGTCGGTAATTTTTCTGCTTGTAATTGTTGCAACAACATTGGCCATTGTTGTTCAAAATCCAATGCTGCCGCGACTGCCGATTCGCACGCCCGTGCCTCACCCTCTAAACCAAAAATCACCATAATGGCATCGCCAATATATTTATCCACTACCCCATTGTGTTTCGATACCACTCGGTGCCAATGTTCAAAATAAATGTTCAACATTTTAGTAACATCAATTGCGCTTGCATTTTCACATAAATATGTAAAATTTTTAATATCAGAAAATAAAATGCAAAGAGACATATCTGTGGCGACAACATCTTCTTGCAAAATACGATTGCGGATGTTTTGGTCAACATAGGTCCCAAATAACTGAAAAATTCGGTTCTTTAATCGTAAAATTTCCAACCGTCCAAGTGCGACGGTCATGGCTAGAATACAGCCGCCAATAATAATAAAGTGATGCGTGATGTCATTTAGGAAATTATTTGTATAAGAAAAAATGTTATTGATGGTGAGGGCAGATTGATCGCGCAGATCTTTGAATAGGTCAAGATAGAAATAGAGAAAAATAAAAATGCTGACATTCAGCAATACGGTTAACACTTCAGAGAACTGGGTAACAAATGGATTGGGATGTTGTTTAAGATGGTAGAAAAAACAGGAAATCGCTGCATAAATCCAAAAACCAATATGGGCTGCATTCAGGATATGGTCAAATCCTTCTCTTATTTCTCCCATACTGTAGATAGCTGGGGCAATCAATGAACAGAAAAAACGAGTCATTGAAGTGTGCCCCACTGTGATAATGCAGTGGGTTTGAATAACCAGTGCGAGCACTAATAAGCTGTGATCAAGGCTGCTAAAAAATAGTGATTTCTGCAGGATGATTTGCATGATAATATAAAACAAAGCAAATTGACCTGAGTACAATAAAATCTCTTGTGCAAATTGTGACAGATATTTTTTATTCATGATTTTTTCGGATAAGAAAGCTCATTCTTATCTTAAAGGGTATGTTTCAAACTGACCTTAACAAAAATGACACGACAGCTATCAAAGTCACCTGCAAAAATATAAAATTGTCTTTTCAAATGTTGCTGAAAGTTTGTGATGAGTTCACTGCCTGCCTGTCCACAATGCCAATCTGTTTACACCTATGAAGATGGTGCGATGTATGTTTGTCCTGAGTGTGCCCATGAATGGCCACAACAAGCCGCTGTGGTTGAAGAACAACAGCGTGTGATTCGTGATGCCAACGGGACGCTGTTGCAGGATGGGGATAGCGTAACGGTGATTAAGGATTTGAAAGTCAAAGGTTCTTCATTGGTGGTGAAAATTGGCACCAAAGTGAAAAACATCCGCTTGGTCGAAGGCGATCACGACATCGACTGTAAAATTGACGGTATTGGCGCGATGAAGTTGAAATCAGAGTTTGTGAAGAAGCTGGCTTAAACGACAGCAATAAAAAAGCCAGTCTGCGCGACTGGCTTTTTTGTGAGCGAGAGAGATCAATCTTCGTGTAACAACGTGTGTTGAATCTCAGAAAAACTGCTAGGCACACGGACAAAATTCAGCGAAATCCCCAAACGGCGGGCAATTTGCGAGGTGGAGAACAAACCACAAATTTCGTGATGACCTGTTTGTGGATTTTTTTCAATCACCAGCGCGTGTTGGCGGCCATACCGTTTCATGGTGGCAATCAGCTGACCGACGTTGGCATGTTCCACATCACGCAACAACAGCGATTCCAATTCCGCACGCGGTGTCATGACATCACGCACCAAAATTTCGTTATGGCGGCGGCCTTGTTCGTGGATGCGCTGCATCGGACGCTCACCCAAAATATCTTTAGCGGTGACCAAACCAACCAAGTTGCTGTTCTCGTCGATCACGAACAATAAACGAATGGCACGACCTACCATCAGACGGTGTGCATCTTCAACCGAAGCATCATCGTCAATGGTCACTGGATCGAGCACTCGCAAATCGGTCATCACTTCGACGGCTGGGCTTTCCATCGTGACCGAACGGCGCGGACGTTGCGCCAGCGACAGCAAAACCGTTCCTGCTGGCAGCGAGATGGAGGGCAGGGGGGAGTAGTGAGTGTCCATCAGTTGAATCTCCACGCATTGTTTTGATTAGCCGCTTATCGGTGCGGGTCCATCAGGATGAGGTGTTTGAGCAACTTGCTGACCTCATCGTGGTTTCATTTTATGCCCAAGTTGCAAATGCGTGAAATAGCAAAAACACATTTCCTGCTAAAAAAATTTTTCTTTCCAAAAAACACAATGACAAAGTCTATAAGGTGATTGGTATGTCAATCAAAAAGAAAGTTTTGTCCAGACTGTGCTAGGCAAGAATTTTTACAATTTTTATACAGATTAATCTCCTCATTTAGCACGATCTTTCGATGGGGCGCCCTACAGTGGCAGGGTTGTTCTACCTATCGAGGTCATCATGCAAGATCTGATCTGGCTGGGCGGGATGGTGCTGCTGTGTGGCAGCACTGTCGGCCTGCTGCGCGTTTATCACACTTTGTCCGGCAGGAGGGCGTCATGACCCTGCTTACCCTGACTGCGGCCATCCTGGCCGTGCTGCTGGCCGGCTGGCTGGTGCATGCGCTGCTGCACGCGGAGGACCTGCCATGATGCTGCAATTCTATAGCCTGCTGGCGGTGTTCATGCTGCTGCTGACGCTGTCTGCCCGCCCGATGGGCGCCTGGCTGGCACCGTTGGCCGCCGGGCAAGTGAGCCCGCGCTGGCAAGCCCTGGACGCCGCACTGCTGCGGCTGGCCGGTATCCGCGATAGCGGCATGGGTTGGCGCCAGTACGCGCTGGCGGTGCTGGTGTTCAACCTGCTGGGCGCGCTGCTGCTGTACGCGCTGCAGCGCCTGCAAGGTGTGTTGCCGTTCAACCCGCAGGGCATGGGCGCGGTGGAGGCCGGTTCGGCGTTCAATACCGCCATCAGCTTTGTGACCAACACCAACTGGCAGGGCTACGCCGGTGAAAGCACGATGAGCTACTTCACCCAGATGGCCGGCCTGGCAGTGCAGAACTTCCTGTCCGCCGCTACCGGCATCGCGGTGGCGTTTGCGCTGATGCGCGGCTTTACCCGCCGCGAAAGCACCGACCTCGGCAATTTCTGGGCCGACGTGCTGCGCGTGTCGGTCTACCTGCTGCTGCCGCTGTCGCTGCTGCTGGCGCTGGTATTTGTGCAGCAGGGCGTGCCGCAAACCTTGGCCGCGTATAGCGATTACACCGCGCTGGCCGGCCACGCGCAGACGCTGGCGCTGGGCCCGGTGGCATCGCAAGAAGCCATCAAGCTGCTGGGCACCAACGGCGGCGGCTTCTTCAACGCCAACTCGGCGCACCCGTTTGAAAACCCCACCGAGCTCGTCAACCTGCTGCAGATGCTGGCCATCTTCCTGATCCCCGCCGGCCTCACCCACGCCTTTGGCCGCCTGGCGGGCGACCGTCGCCAGGGCTGGGCGCTGTACGCGGCGATGAGCGTGATCTTCATCGCCTGCGCCATTGGCGTGATGGCCGCCGAAAGCCAGGGTAACCCGCTGTTGGCCGCGCTGGGCGTGGACGGCAGCAGTGGCAACTGGGAAGGCAAGGAGGTGCGCTTCGGCATGGCCGCCAGCAGCCTGTTCATTACCGTCACCACCGCCGCCAGCTGCGGCGCAGTGAACGCCATGCACGATTCGCTGACCGCGCTGGGCGGCATGTTGCCGATGTGGCTGATGCAGCTGGGCGAGGTGGTGTTCGGCGGCGTGGGCTCCGGCCTGTACGGCATGCTGGTGTTTGCCGTGCTGGCGGTGTTTGTGGCCGGGCTGATGGTGGGCCGCACGCCGGAATACCTTGGCAAGAAGATCGAGGCGTTCGACATGAAGATGGTGGCGCTGGTGATCCTCACCACCCCGGCGCTGGTATTGGCCGGCACCGCTGCCAGCGTGCTGCTGGCGCCCGGTCTTGCCGGCCTGGCCAACCCTGGCGCGCACGGCTTCAGCGAGGTGCTGTACGCGTTCAGCTCGGCGGCCAACAACAACGGCAGCGCCTTTGCCGGCCTGTCTGCCAACACCCCGTACTACAACGCGCTGCTGGGCATCGCCATGTGGCTGGGCCGCTTTGCCGTCATCGTGCCGGTACTGGCACTGGCCGGCAGCCTGGCGGCCAAGAAGACGCTGGCTACCACCAGCGGCAGCATGCCCACCCACGGAGGCCTGTTCATCGGCCTGCTGGTCGGCAGCGTACTGTTGGTGGGCGCATTGACCTATCTGCCGGCACTGGCGCTGGGCCCGGTGGCCGAGCACCTGATGATCTGGGCGCGTTAAGCAGGAGACCAAAATGAGCGATAACAAAACCAGCCTGCCGCTGTTCGACCCGGCACTGCTGAAGCCGGCGCTGCGCGACAGCGTGCGCAAGCTGGCGCTGCGCGAGCAGC
>Ga0079301_1000276_pt1 | contig 24751 bp, 13 predicted proteins | sample Wag4_2014_7_11_3_FD_74797 | JGI IMG/M metagenome (GOLD analysis project Ga0079301, IMG submission 74797) | Fresh water mixed with fracking chemicals microbial communities from Ohio, USA - Utica-2 Time Series FC 2014_7_11 | ecosystem: Engineered > Industrial production > Chemical products > Input... | reverse complement strand
CCTTGAACCCCTTGCTGCCACCACGCAGGCAAGGTTTTTGCAAGCACGAGGTCGATCATGCCATATTCCATAATAGTGAGCATCAAGCCGAGCCATGCCCCGATAATGGCACCCTGCGCAGCCGGACGCCACCAGACGATGCCAAGCCTTGCGGCTTCCAACAGCCAGTCTGCCAGCATACAGCCAACCAAGGTCACAATCGCGGCAAGCAGCATAGCTCGGATATGCTGAATCACTGGAGTCTCTCCACTGGGGCTTGCATTCCCTCACCCACGTGCACCAAGCGCCTCTCGGTCCCATCTATGCTTACCCGAATAAAAGCCCACCAAACCGCCCGAATGAAGGACCAACTAATCAGATTGATCGATCGGGCTGCCTTATTCCGGCACCAGCATGACGCAGACCACGCAATGGTCCCACCGACCGCCGAATGTGAAAAACATTTAACAAACAGTCAGTCATTGTGGATGGCTGGGCGAACCACGACGCATTGAAGCCCGCGGCTCGTGCGCCTGTTCGGACGCTTCGTTCAAGACGCCGCCAAGGCATTTGTCAGATGAGCAGGAATGATGACTCCGACGTGTCTGGGGAAGGTCAGCGTATGATCCACGCCAGACTTGGGCATAAAAGGCGTGCGGACGCGCCAGTTGTGCGCTAACGTTCAGTCAGGCAAGTGGACCGTCCCCACCCTTGTGGCATTTTTTGTGGCTTGGACAGGAACGTGCAATTGGCAAGAAAACAAGCACCAACCATTCACGATGGGCCTCATAGTCCGTGGGATTTGGTGTCGTTCACGGCAATCGGTCTACCGTGCGTCGGTCTGGCCCTGCTTGGCGTGGCACTGGATGCCAAGGGCACCCGCTACGTGGCCGATAGCGACAACAACTGTGTACGCGTGATCAGGACATGACAACGCGGACACCTGGAACAGGCGCCTTGACCACGCACGCGCGTCCCGCCACCCGCGTTGCGGAAACCCCGTGGGACCTGGTGCCTTTGCGGCCGGTGCTTGCCCGCTGTATTGCCTTGGCTATCTTGGGATCGTTCTTCCGACTGGTAGCCGATCCCGGACCAGAACGCACCGTCATGGTCTTGACGCAGCTACCCTTGGTTGCGCTGCTTTTTGTGGTCGGAGCGCTGCCGCAACTGCGTCGGAGCTTACAACTCGGCATGGTCCTGCTGGTCGTGTTGTTGGGCGACACGTTATGCGCATTTGTCGAAGGGCCGCCTCGGCTGCTTGTGCTCGAGGCGATCGCGCTGTGGTTGTTGTGGCGATGGCAAACCCACGTGTGCAGTTCGCTGCTTTTTGGCCAAGTCTTGCCAGGGGTGCGTGCAACGGGGCGGATGGATACACGCGTGTGGCAACCGCGGGCCCTGCCGGCTTTCCTGACTGCTGTTCAGCGCGAGGCACCCATCCCGGACGGACGGGACGACGCCCTGAAGCTGCTTGGTTTGGAGCCGCAGGCAAGCGATGATGTGATCAAGGACGCGGCGCATACCTATGAAACCAGCTTGCTTCAGTCGCGCAACGCCATCGGCATTGCGGAATTCCTGCGGCGATCGCAAGCGTGGGCGCGCGCAAAGCAAAACCTCCACGCGCCGCGCATCGAAAATGTGCCTGCCCAACCGCGACTGAATGGCACCGACCGTGAACTGGCCTTGCTTATTTACCAGCAACCGGTCGAATTTGTGCGCCGCGCCGTGCGCAAGCCTGCCACCTGCCTGCGGGTGCTGGCTGCTTGCGAGGACAGCACCTGGCTGAAAGATACCCTCGGCCCGCGACTGCTCTCAACAGAGAGTCCACCAGTCGCCAAACCGGAAACGCCCTCACCCCCCGTGCAAACGACGCAGGCCATCCTCACCGTGGCAGGGGATTACGTCAGCGGGTATCACGATGGCGTCGGCACGCAGGCACAGTTCAACGTGCCGTTGAGCCTTGTCATTGACAGCACCCAGACCATCTACGTCAGTGATTCGGGCAATCACGGAATCCGCTGTGTGTCTTCCAATGCCCGAGTCACAACCCTCGCGGGTTCTGGGCAGGCTGGCAACACAAATGGGATGGGCACCGGCGCACAGTTTGATTCACCCTTTGGCATCGCCCTGGACGACGCGGGCAATCTGTATGTGGCCGACCATAACAACCACTGCATTCGCCGAATCAATCCAAACGGAGTTGTCACAACCCTGGCAGGCGCCAAAGCGGGATACGCAAATGGCCCAGGCAACGTGGCACGATTTTATGGCCCGGTCGATGTCGCAGTGGATCGCGATGGCACCATCTATGTTACGGATTCTTTCAATCATCGCATTCGCATAGTTAGCCCCAACGGCGCCGTGAAAACCTTGACTGGCTTGCATCGCGGCTTTGCAGATGGCAAGGGCGAACGCGCGCGGTTCAATTTTCCCCGGGGCCTTACAGTCGATGGCCACGGTAGCCTCTATGTCGCTGATTCTGCCAACCATCGCATTCGTAAGGTCAGTCCGAGCGGTGAGGTGACAACCTTGGCAGGTTCAGGTCAGGCCGGATATGCAGATGGCATGGCCAAATCAGCGAGATTTCACTATCCGTGGGGTATTGCGGTGGATGAGCAGGGTAACGTCTATGTCGCCGACACTGACAATCACTGCATCCGGAAAATCAGTGGCGACGGTGTCGTGACCACCCTGGCGGGCACGCCACCCGGCCAAAGCGACGATGGACCGTTCAAACAACCCACTGGGGTCGCGTTTCGTTCTGGCGTGCTTTACGTGACCGACGCTGGCCACAATCGCATCTGCACCATCACTTAGGGCGATCGCTGGCAGGTATCGCTACTGAGTCAGGCGGTAACCGTATCGCCAAGTTTCAATAAGACGATTCATCACACAGCTTGTGAGGATGCCTTCGTGCGTCATTCCAGCCCGGCAGTCAAGCCCATTTCTGTGGGTAAGAGTGGACGCAAGCGCGGCAGGACAACGTCTGGCGAAACCCCTAACGGGCAGGTAAACTGCATCAGGGGGATTGGGCGCGTGAATGCGGACTTGCTCACTTTGCTGAAGCGTCATTGGGGGTATGCCAGTTTTTTGCCGGGGCAGGCTGAGGCCGTCACGCACATTATGGGGCGCCAGGACAGCCTGGTTGTGCTTCCAACGGGTGCCGGCAAAAGCCTGTGCTACCAGCTTCCCGCCCTGGCGCAACCGGGCGTGGCGCTGGTCATTTCGCCCCTTAAGGCCTTGATGAAGGACCAGGTCGATGGCTTGCTTGAAAATGATGTATCTGCTGGCACCCTTCACAGCGGGCAGACGCCCGTCGAGCGCCAGGATGTTTTTCGACGCCTGAAAGCGGGCAGCTTGAAGCTCCTCTATCTGGCACCAGAGGGGTTACTGGGCCTCGAAACAATCATACGGGAACTCGATGTCAGTTTCGTCGCGGTGGACGAAGCACACCTCATCAGTCACTGGGGCCATGAATACCGCGAAGACTACCGTAACATCAGTCAATTACGCGCGTGGATGCCGAGTATTCCTATTCATGCGTTCACCGCCACGGCCACCGAACGGGTGCGAGACGACATCGTGGCCAATTTGCGGATGCGCGATGCGCAGCGTGTGGTCGGGGATTTTGAGCGCACCAATTTGTATTACCGCGTGGTGTTCCGGCACGATCTCAACGCGCAACTCGAAGCCATTTTCAGGGAACATCGGGATGAAGCGGGCATCATTTATTGCATCAGCCGCAAGGAGGTTGACCGCCTGGCGCTGTCCCTGCAAAAGAAGAGGCACAAAGTGCTGCCTTATCACGCGGGTTTGTCCGATGAGGTTCGTCAACGCAACCAGGAAGCGTTCAGCAATGAAAAGGTGAATATCATCGTGGCGACCGTGGCGTTTGGGATGGGGATCGATCGCACGGACGTGCGCTTTGTCATCCACGCCGGTCTGCCCGGTTCCATCGAGGCATACCAACAAGAAGCCGGTCGCGCCGGTCGCGATGGCCTCCGGGCCGAGTGCATCCTCTTGCACAGCGGGCAAGACGTTGTGCTGCGCAAAGCGATCATTGGCCTCCCCCAAGATGAACACAAACAATTGGCACACAAGCGCCTTGAAGACATGCATCGCTTTGCCCGCACCCTGCAGTGTCGTCATCGGGTGCTGGTGACCCACTTCGGCCAAGACTACACCAAGGCTAACTGCGGCCACTGCGACGTGTGTTGCGGCGAGCACGAAGAACTTGCTGACAGCTTTATCACCGCGCAAAAAATCCTGAGCTGTGTGGCGCGGGTCAAAGACAGCTTCGGTGCCCAGCATGTCGCGCAGGTGCTTAAAGGTGCCAAAGGGCAACGAATCACGCAATGGCAGCATGACGAACTATCGACTTATGGGTTGCTTGGTCAGTATCAATTGAATGACATCCTGGACTGGATTGACCAACTCATCGCACAAGGCTTCCTGGTGCGTGCGGGCGAGTATCAGACGCTGCAACGCACGGCAGCCGGGAATGCCGTCTTGAAGGGTCAAGGCACGGTGCGATTGTCGGCGCCGCGCATCACGGTCAAAACTGATAGCAAGGGTCTGGCGGGAGGGGATCCGCTCACGGCCGAGGAGCAAACAGTTTGGCAGCGGGTACGGGCATGGCGCGCGGACTTGGCGAGGGAGCGCAAGCTGCCACCTTACGTTATTTTCAATGACAAGACACTGGATGAACTGGTGCGTCGCCGTCCTGATTCGGAAGATGCGTTGTTGCAGGTGCCAGGCATCGGGGAGAAAAAGCTCAACGACTTCGGTGAGGCGTTGTTGCGGGTGCTGGCAGCGGGGTAAACGGCACAGGAGCCGTCAGATGCCAACCGCACGACACGGCTTGTTTGACGCGTGAGCCTCATTAAAAGCCGCATAGCCGCCTTTTCGTTCGCGCCAAGCTGAGTCAGTGGTGCAGCGTGGTCTGCGAGATTGAAAACAACCGGTCGATGCGGTATGTTTTATCATCGCGCACCGGGCTTGTGGTGTGCACACAGTAGGTGTCAGCGAAGGCTCCCCTGACATCAGCTCGACCGTATCGCAAGAGGGCACAGATGAATACCCTTGCAAGCCTGCTGACTGCCCTGGTTGCGTGCGAGCACATCGGCTTCATGGTTCTGGAATCCTTGCTGTGGCGAAAGCCTGTTGGCCGCAAAGTATTTGGTCTGACGCCCGAACGGGCTGAGATGACGGCTGCACTGGCAGCCAATCAAGGGCTGTATAACGGGTTTCTGGCGGCTGGCCTGATTTGGGCCTTGTGGGAGCAAACGCCTGATTTTGCCCACGCGCTTGCAGTTTTTTTTCTCAGCTGCATGATTGTCGCGGCCGTTTTTGGTGCCTTGACCGTCAAGCGAACCATTCTGCTCATTCAAGGACTTCCAGCAACGCTTGCACTCGCGGCCCTACTCCTTGGTAGGTGAGTCCGAGGGCTCATTCGCTAACGCCCGAACAATCAGACCAACCATCAGATTGACTGATTGTTTGTTAAACGTTTTTAACATTCGGCGGTCCGTGGCACCATCGCGTGATCCTTTTGCGTCACAATGGTGCTGGAGTCAGGCAGGCCGATCGGTCAATCTGATGGGTGCACGGATGCGGTAGTTTGAATAAAAGCAATGGTGTCGGGGTAGACACCACCTGTACTCGACTGCAAAAGGAGTGACCGTACACAAACTGCCCCTCGCATCCATCGTTGGCATCCTGCTGACCTCACAGGCTTGCAATCCAGATGCCGTGCCCGTGACAGGCCTGGTGAACTTCAGTAACCTGGATGCTTGCAAGAAACTTTTCATCAAGCTTGATTCCATCGGTGACGACTTTATCAGCAGTTAAGAGTACGTGCAAGGCAAAGACGCGTTGGCGGAGGCATTCCCGGGACTGACGACCGAAGCGTTGGTGCTCGCACACCTGGAACAACTGGATGCTAACAAAGATGGCCGCTTGAACCCTGACGAATTGTGCGGCCCGTCGCCCAAACCGACAGCATCGGTCACGCCATCGGACAAGCCGTCTGATAAACCCTCAGACAAGCCGTCAGAAGGTCCAACGCCTTCGGTCAAGCCTTCCGCTTCAGCAACCCCGACCAATGACTGCGCCCAGAAATTGGCCAGCTTCGATACAAATGGCGATGGGCTTGTGACTGAAGAGGAATACTTCGTCGGCGTGGGCGGCAACCACGCAAACAAGAGCCAGATTGCGGCGGACTTTAAGACGCTCGACACCAACGCAAATGGCTTCCTGTCGTTTGAGGAGTATTGTCGGCCGCTGCGCGCAACGGTCAACATATACGATGCAATGACCCCCTTTGGGCCGCAATCCGTCGACATCGTGGCCGACGGGACGGTACAGTTCAAAAACGTTAACTCGGGCGTGGCCTGGACGATCAGGTCTGTGGGTTCACCGAGTTTTCCGGATGTGCCTTTGCCGACAAGCCCTTTCAATGCGACAACCATCTCACTCACCACGCCCAGCACCTACGAGTACAAGATCGACTGCGCGAACCCCATTCAGGTTCGCGGTTTCATCATCGTGCATTAGGACTGTCCGAAGCGGAAGCTAAAAACGGCCTCAGCGCTGAGGCCGTTTGGCGTCTTGATTTGATTTCAGGGGTGACTACGCGGCAGTTAGGGGAACTGTTCGATGCGGGCACAAGCACCGACTGCCTGTCATGGAATCGTCACGTGCTTCACAGCCTGACAATGGGTGAGACGCGCCGGCCAGTGATCGGACGGCCATCCCAGACGCGCTCGGATGTTACCCGCACGGCTTCGAGAATCGGATCATCCAGCATGCGTTCAAAGTTGGTGGTGATGACATCACCAAGTCCATGTTTCGCTTTAAGGTAACCCAGTGACGGCTGCATGGTAGTCGGATTGCTTGACACGTTGTGGTCGCCAAATGCGTAATAGACACTGGCCAGGGGCACGCGCCGGATGCGGTTTGCCGCAGCCACGCGCAGCACCCAGTCCCAGTCTTGGTAACAACTACGCAAGGTTTCATCGAAAAGGCCCAGCTCATCATGCAAGCGCCGGCGATACAACACACCTGATGGTGTAAAGGTCAAGTATTGCCTGAGCATGTCGGGGTCAAAGCGATGCGCGAGAAGGCGGCGTTGCGTGGGCACGCGAGTCCCTGATTCCATAGAAAAGCGATAGACCTCCGCATCGGCAAAAACAAGGTCCGCATCAGCGATCGCCTGCTGCATCCTCTCAAGATGCCCTTCCCAGAGCCGATCATCATTATCCAGCAGCAGCAGGCGAGTTCCACGAGCCAGACCCACCGCCTGATTCAGGCAAGCGGTCTGCCCCGCATTGGTAGCACGCTCATGCAACGTGATGCTCAAATCAGGATACAAAGCGCAGATATCCCCCAACGGGCAACCCGCATCATTGACGATGACGACCTCAAAATCCCGAAACGTCTGATCAGCCAGCGACGTCAACAATTCATCCAAGGCCTCCGGCTGATTGAAAGCCGTGACAAGCACCGAAATCAATGGCGCAGCCATATCGTCACTCCTCCTATCCGATTCAAGGTCGGCAGCCGGTCACGCCTGTTACAGCCCCCCGCAAACTCAATCATCCAACGTGTTTACCCCACTGGCAAGTTTTTGACCGCTGGCATCGCGCGATCACCTTAAGACCACGCAATGGTCCCACCGACCGCCGAATGTTACTGACATTTAACAAACAGTCAGTCAATCTGATGGATGGCATCAGGAACTGCCGCGATCACATCAATTGCCGTGCTGGTCCCGTAACGCCTTCACACATCAACACGTGTGATCTGGCGGTCTTGGCCCCTTGTGACTGCCGTGCCATTGTGGGATGTGCAACAGGCATGCCCTTGACCCATTTTCAACGCCAGATTGCCATGCGGTGCCCGAATCCGGGTATAGTGCTCACACTATGTCTGAAACCGGGTGTCAGTCACTTTCCAGCATCAGCCCGAGCGCCCCTTCGGTATGGGTGAGGCGTGAATTCGAGCCGTGGCCCGATGCCGAGCCCCGTACCCGCTTGTTGCTGGCTGGGCCTGGATTTGGCAAGACGCAAAGTGCACGTGCGATCGCCGAAGCACACGCGCGAGACAAAGCCTCAGCGATCGCCTGGTTGAGCCTGCGCCCGCAAGACGCTTCGCACGTGGCACTCGCCGATGCCATGCAAGCCGCATTGATCGCATCGAATTCTTCTGCCCCTGCGCAAGACGCGCTGTTGGGTGCCTGTGACGCGCTGCGCACGGCCACTGCGGATCTATGGCAACGGTTTTGGATGGTTTTGGGCACGCTTCCGACACGCCTGGTGTTGGTTTTGGATGATCTCCACACGATTCAAGAAATCGTGGGCGAGCATTTCTGGTCCTCGCTGGTGTGGATTCCCGATACCGTCCGATTGGTACTGACTGCGCGAGAAAGGCCGGACGCACCACTTGCGAGGATGCAGGCAAACAATCAACTGCGGGTGATTACCGGCGCGTCGTTGCGTTTTCGCGACGAAGAGATTCGCGAACTGATCCAGCACGTGGCGCCCGGCCGCATGGGCGATCGCACCTGGTGGCGCACCGTTGGCCACTTGAATGGCTGGCCGCTGGGTGTAACCTACCTCGCAATCACCCCAGACGAGCCCGCTGCCACCACAAACGTTGGCCCCACCTTGCCCGCAGCCCTGGCAAGCTATATTGAGGAGGAATGCCTATTTGTGCTGTCCCCTCAAGAACGGGAAGCATTGCCAGCCTTGGCATTACTTGAGGAATGTCAGTCAAATGCGTGGCAAGCCGTGGTACCCACGCATCGGGGCGACTGGTTGCGGCGGCTCGGGAACCTTGGTTTGCTCGACACGGACACCGTGCCTTGGGTTTTGTTTTCACACCTCAAACACCACCTGCTCCTGGCTGGCAAGCGACTCATCCCGGCAAACACACGGCTCGCTTTACACGCGACCTTGGCTGACCATTACCTGGCAGCCGAACAAATCCAACTCGCGTTGCCCCACCTGGCAGCAGCCCGCCGCTACGACGAACTCGCGCAATTTTGCGAGCAGTGCTTTCCTTTGATGTACACTGCCGGCCGCGAAGCGCAAATGACCGAATGGTTGCGCCAGTTACCGCGTGAACTGGTGCAGGCCCGTCCCGCTTTGGCGTACTGGGCTGCAATGGTCCCAGGTCGTCGTGAGCACCGCGCGCCCGATGTGTGGGATGAGGCACGTGCAATCTGTCAACGGATGGGCGATCTTGACACGGAACGTTGGGTGTTGCTCGCAAGCCTACGAGAGGCCCTTTGGCCTCCGACAGCCACAGATTTAAGCGAATGCATGAGTGCCTTTGAAAACCTGGCGGATGGGGCCACGATTCCTCAACAGGCGCAATGGAAGCTCATCCAGGCGCAACTCGCGGTGCGACAACACGGTGACTGGGAAACCCGACGTCATGTCAGTGACCAAATCCTGACGATGACGTCGGATGGCGATCCCCGCCTGGCCTTTACACAGGTCGAAGCCGCTTTTGAACTGACACGCTACTGGCTGATGCGGGGTGATTGGGCCATGGCCACGCAATGTGCCAATCATGGGGCGGAGACGGCGCGCACGTGGAACTTTCCGAAACTGACCGTGATTGGGCGTTTTATCTGCGCCGAGGTCTTGATGCACGCCGGACGCGAAGACGAGGCAGCTGCCCTCGTGCAACATTTACCCGTTGACTGGAGTCAGTCACTCGCTTGGCAACACGTGGCAGATGCGTACCGGGTGCTCGGATGGATCACCGCCTCTGACACGCCAGACAAAACCGGTGAAGCGCTTTTGCTGCGTTCGCTTGGCATCTACTCACGCCACGGCGAAACTGATGGGATGAAACTGGCTTTGAGCCACTGGCTGACCACCCTGCACAAACACGGTCAAAGCGCCCGAGCCGAACAAATCATCATCAATTGGCCAACCCGGACCAAAGAGGGGTACCACAACGCACGGTTGATACAGGCACGGGCCCTCAACCTCACGGCAATGGGGCATCATCAACAGGCATTGGCCCTCATCACGCCCATCAAGGCAGAACTGCAGCGGCTTGAAGCCGGTTGGGCACTGTTTGAGCACCAGCTCATCGAAGCCGTACTGCATGAACAACTGGGGCAACGGGAAACGGTCCGCTCACTCATCCGGCAAGCCCACGCCATCGCCGAGAATTTGGGTTATCAAGGCTTCTTAAAAACACCGCCTGGGTGGCTTGCCCCCATCGTGCCACTGCTCTCCGACACAAGCGCTGCACTGGTCACAGTGCCCGATGCGTCACAAGGGTTGCCCGCCCCGGTTACCCACACGCAGGGTTTAAGCGTACGCCTGTTTGGGGGCTTTGAAGTGCGGCGAAATGGGGATTTAATCACCGAATGGCCCCGTCGCAAAGCACAACTGGTGCTTGCAGGATTGATTCTCTATCCGCGAGGTCTGATGCTTTTGGAGCTGGCCGAACGCCTCGGGCGTGACGAAGGGGGTGGCAGTGTCACCACCACCAAAGTGGCCGTATCCGCCCTGCGACGGGTGCTGGAGCCAGATGCCCCCGATGGTGTCACCAACTGGCGTGTCATCACCCGCGAGGGCGAACGCTACAAACTCGAACCAACGGAATTGACCCATTGCGACGTGCTGGAGTTTGAGAATCACCTCAATCAAGGTGACAGGCTCTGGCAATCAAGCCCGCAACAAGCGGCACACCACGTCGAACAGGCTGTGAACCTTTATACCGGTCATTTATTGGACCAACCGGCCCACGAGCGCTACTTCATCGAAGAGCGCGAGGCGTTTCGCCAACGCGCACACGGCGCATTTTTGCGCTTGGCGCATTTTTATAGTGAACGAAACGATCACCGTGAAGCGGAACGCATCCTCGAACAGGCGGCACCGTTGTGGCCAGCGGATGAAGACGTGGCCGGCGCCCTGATGGTGCTTTTTCACCGTCAGGGACTGCATGATCGCCTCCGCATGACCTACTGGGATTGCCGCAAAGCACTCAAATCCATTCTGAACCGGACACCGGGCGACGAGTTCGAAACCTTGTATCGACGCCTGCAAGCACCCTGAGCCGGCATCGCGGCCCTGATGGGCCCCGTCACGACGATGCAGCGCGGTTTTGACAGAATTGGCTCACTCCCGTGTTGTCTTATTGGCGATTCTGGCCAAAAATGACCCCGTCATCGTAACGATGTATCGCCATCCGGATAGCGCGGCATCACAAACCATCTGTCCCGGACGCACACTAGGAGGCGTGCGCTCACTGAACCAGCAAAGCAAGTCTTAAGACGGTTTTCGGTGATTGCCAAGACTTGCTGGCGTGATGGCTTGCATCGTTTGAAACGGAAAGGGGTGAATGATGTTCCGAAATCGGACCCGTCCCATGGTTGGGCTTGCTGTTTTTGCGCTACTGGCCGTTGGCTGTCAAGGGCAAAACGTGTCAGCACCGACACGACAACTGCTCAACGTGAAAGAAGAAGCCCAACCGGTGAGCCAGGAAGCAGCGCAAGCCGAGGCCATGGCCATTCCCATTCTCGGGGCCGCGAAACTGACAGCGGCGCAACAGCGTTTGATCAAAGGCCTCATTTTGCGGCATCGCGTCGAGACGTTGACCGATAAAATGAAACCGGTGACCCAAACCTTATCCCGCATTCTCAGTGAAGAAAAAGTTGACAGCCAAAAGCTGCGCGAAGCCCTGGCCGAATGCCAAGCCATTCACAATCAGGTCATGCTGTCCCATATTCCTTTAATGGGGGCTGTGCGCGGTATCTTGAGTCCAAACCAGCAATTGGCCGTGGCCAATGCCTTGCTCGCAAGCGTTGACAAACCCGGCGTTCAAGCGGAGGTTCCTGCGACAAGTGAGGCCCAGTCCTTGCCGGCAATGGGCGAGCGCCTGGTACTCACCCCCACGCAGAAAGTCCTGTTTGCCAATCTGAAAGACATGTCCGCACTGACCGGCACGTTAAGGCAAGCGATCGCCACATTTATGGTCAACGGGGACGACAATGCCCTCAGGCAAGCCATCCTCAATGACCCAGAACGCCAAGTTCGCCTCGATGCCATGGCAGCAGCCCTTGAGAGCCTGACCGCGGCACAACGACAAATCTTGCTGGGCTCCCGTCTGGCAAGCGTGGATGCGGAGCCATCGGGTGAAAAAAGTGCTGAAAAACCCGCCGAATCCATTGCAACGAGCGAGTCCGAGGGCTCAGCCACACCCAGCGCCTACCAACTGTCACGACACGGTGGCGCCGGCGCGCGTCGCGGGGGAGGACACGGTGGCGCCACCGTGCGTCGCGGGGGAGGATACGGTGGCGGTTATCGGGGGCACGGCGGTCAACGTGGTCGTATCGGTCACCGCGGGCATGGTAGACACCATCGCGGGAATCGTGGCTGGGGCGGCTACTGGGGCAGCGGTTACTGGGCGGGCGCCGGGGTGGACCCGTTCTGGTGGGGTACCTTGCCTTATGTATCAAGCCGCTACTTGTTTTTAGGGGGCATGTACTACCCGTTTTACATCAATCAGGGCCTGTATTATCCGGATCTCAGCAGTCCCTACCAACGCCTGGGTGGTCAGTTCATGCCCGTTTATCAAGCGGTTGATGCTCCCACTGATTTGCCAACATCAATCGCACCCGCGCAAGCGGTGGTTGTCGCTGCCGAGCAGTAACAGCGTTCGGATAATTTAACGGGGTGAACGCCAAGCGTGGCGTCAATCACCGCTAAAGTTGGCACCCACGATTTCGTTCACGCCATTCCAGGCGGCATCCCGGCGATCAGGTGATCGCCGGGATGCCGCATCCGATTTCGAAGGCCAATCACGTCACACCACTCAAGCAGATGCCTTACCCCGTCACGCACCCTTTCGCAGCACGAAACCCTGACACTGAAGGCGATAACATAGTCAAGAACAAGTGGTTCCGATTTTCAGGCGATCGCCATGAAAACACGCAGCCCAACGGGATGTCAGACAGTCTTGGATTTGATGCTGTGTCAAACAGGTTTCACAGTGAGAGGGCGCCTGTCTGGCGATACACACTTTCACCGTGATGATGAATATCCAGACCTTCCACTTCAACGTCGTGTGTCACGCGTAAACGAACAGTTGCATCCAGGATTTTAAGCAACACATAACTGCCCAGCGCAGCATAGCTTGCGACCGCCAGGACAGCCAGCAATTGAATCCCCAACAAAGACGCATTGCCCGCCAAAAGCCCCTCAGCACCGGCTGGGTTGAGGGCTTTGCTCGCGAAAATGCCTGTGGCGATCGCCCCAAGCACACCCCCCACACCGTGTATCGAAAAAGCATCCAGCGAATCATCCAACCGCCGCGAACGATTCAGCCAAGCCGCTGCCACATAACAACTCAATGCGGACACAGCACCAATAAGCAACGCAGCCAGCGGACTCACATAACCAGCCGCAGGCGTCACGGCAACCAATCCCGCCACCGCACCATTGGCCCCACCCACCACGCTGACCTTGCCAGCGCGTGAACCATCCACCAGCATCCAGGCACAGGCACCGGCCGCGGCAGCCGTGTTGGTCGTGACAAACGCCAAGGCTGCAATCGCATTGGCACCCAACGCACTGCCGGCATTGAAACCGAACCAACCAAACCAGAGCAAAGCCCCACCAAGCAAAACAAAGGGCACATTGGTACCCTGCAAAACCCGTTCAAAACGATGCTGCCGCGGCCCCAGGATCAAGGCCGCCACCAAAGCGGACACCCCGGCAGAAATATGCACAACCGTGCCACCCGCAAAATCGAGCGCACCCAAATTGCGCAACCAACCACCCTCGCCCCATACCCAGTGCGCTATCGGCGCATAAATCGTCAAAGACCACAGCAGCGTGAACCACACATATCCCTTGAAAGACATCCGCTCAACGATCGCCCCCGAAATCAAGGCGGGCGTGATCATCGCAAACACACTCTGAAACGCCACAAAAGCCAAATGCGGCACATTGCTCGCATAAGCAGACTGGGTTTGCGTCAAAATGCCCTGCAAGCCAAACCATTGTCCCGAACCAATCACCGCCGACAAGGGCCCCGTGTTCGGCGCAAAAGCCAGGCTGTAACCCAACAGCACCCACGTCACACCCACCACCGCCATGGCGATGAAACTCATCATCAAGGTGTTCAAAACATTGCGACCACGCACCATCCCACCGTAAAAAAAACCAAGCCCGGGGGTCATCAGCAACACCAACGCGCTACAAAGCAGAACAAAAGCCGTATCACCCGTGTTCACGTTTACAATTCTCCTTAGCTATTGACTGACACCACACCAGCTTCTGGTGCACGAACCGGCATTGGCTCACGCGGTGGGTGAGGCTGCACGTGCAAGACCTGTTCCCGGCAACGGTCCCATTGCGCCAGAATCGCGCTTGCGAAAGCACTTCCCGTCAAGTCCACGTGCGTCTGCAAGAGCGTCAAAACCGCCAACTCGTTCCCGGAATCCAAACGTTTGGCAACCACCGTGTCCTGGTTCAAGGCGGCAGCCAAACTCCCTTCAGGATCGTAGACATAAAGATCCCCACCCGTCATCCCTGCGGCGAGATTCGCACCCACCGACCCGAGGATCAAAACCGTGCCCCCGGTCATGTATTCACACGCGTGATGCCCCACTCCCTCAATGACAGCGATCGCCCCCGCATTGCGCACGGCAAAACGCTGTCCCGCACAGCCTGCCGCATACAACGCCCCCCCGGTTGCACCATACAAAACCGTATTGCCAACAATCGCCTGCGGTCGCTCCGTTTGACGGTCCGGACGGATCACAAGCAATCCCCCGGCCAACCCCTTGCCCACATAATCATTCGCCTCACCCACCAGATACAGATGCAACCCACTGACACCAAAGGCACCAAATGATTGCCCCGCCACCCCCTGAAAATGCAGATGAATCGGCTTCGGTGCGCCCGTTTCACCGTGGCGACGCGTGATCACCCCCGCCACAGCCGTACCCACTGCGCGATCCATATTATGAATCGGATAATGCCCAACGAAGGGCTGCATCGCATCCAATGCCCCCGCCACATCCGCAAGCAGACGGGCGGAAAGGGTGTTTGAATCACTTGTATGCGGCGACACCGAGTGAACCATTGGCGCCGGTCGAACCAGCAAGGGCCCCAGATCCAGGGTGTGGCCCCGTGGGTGCGCAATCGGTGTCATGCGCAAACAATCCGTCCGACCAACCGCTGCTTCAAGCGATTCAAACCCCAATTCACCGAGGTATTCGCGCACATCGTCAGCCACACCCATCAAGTAAGCAACAATGTTCTCCGGCGTGCCCTTGAAACGCGCACGCAACCGTTCATCCTGCGTGGCGATGCCCACCGGGCAATTATTTTGGTGGCATTGCCGGGCCATCACGCAGCCCGCAGCAATTAACAAAGGCGTGCCAAAACCAAATTCATCCGCCCCCAACAAGGTCGCAATCACCACATCCTTGCCTGTCTTCAAACCACCATCCACACGCAGTCGCACCCGCGCACGCAAACCATTCATCAACAGGGTTTGCTGCACTTCCGCAAGGCCCAATTCCCATGGCAAACCCGCATAACGCAACGAACCAAGGGGTGAAGCCCCCGTCCCCCCGTCATGCCCACTGATGTGAATCACGTCGGCACCCGCTTTGACAACGCCTGCTGCAATGGTACCGATACCGAGACTCGCAACCAGTTTAACCGCGATTCGCGCCAACGGATGCAAGGTTTTCAGGTCGTGAATCAATTGCGCGAGATCCTCGATGGAATAGATGTCATGATGCGGTGGCGGTGAGATGAGCGGTGTCCCCACCCGCGCGCGACGCAGGCGCGCAATCTCCGCATTGACCTTGAACCCCGGCAACTGCCCACCTTCTCCCGGCTTGGCGCCTTGGGCAATCTTGATTTCAATTTCATCCGCACTCAGCAAATAATGCGGTGTCACGCCAAAACGACCTGCTGCGATCTGTTTGATGGTTGAATTGGCACAGTCCCCGTTGGCGTCGGGCTTGAAACGCGCTGCATCTTCGCCCCCTTCACCGGAATTGCTGCGCGCCCCGAGGCGGTTCATCGCAATGGCAATCACTTGATGCGCCTCACGCGACAGCGCGCCGAGGGACATCGCCGAAGCCACGAAGCGCCTGGCGATCGCCCCGGCCGATTCCACCTGCTCCAAATCCACCGGCGCTTGCGTCGAACAGAGGCTCAAACCATCGCGCAAGACCCAGGCACGCGCTTCAACCGCAACCACCGGTCGCACCCGGTCAAGCTGCGATGCACGGGCCTGTTGCTGAATCGCCTTGAACACAGCCGGGCTATTGTGATGCGGCTCGCCCCCCACACGGTAACGAAACTGGCCCTGATCCGCTAACACGGCATCACCCGACGCATCAAAGGCACCCACATGCCGCATCAGGCAATCATCCACCAATTCAGCTAACCCGATTCCCCCGATCGGCGATCGCAACCCCCGAAAATAACCACTCAAGAACGCACCGCTCAAACCCACGGCATCAAACAAGGCAGCACCCTGGTAACTTCGGAGGGTGCCAATCCCCATTTTGGCCATGATTTTTTTGAGTCCCGCCTCCAACGCCCGCTGATAATTCCGCTGGGCCATCACCCCGTTCAAGCCAAGACCAGGTGCCAACGCCGCCACCGTGCGCAACGCCACATGCGGCAGCACCGCTGTTGCTCCAAAACCCAGCAGCAACGCCAGATGGTGATCCTCAATCACATCACCAGCCGCAACAATCAAGCCAACCTTCCCTCGGAAACCCGCCTCAACCAAGGCCATGTCCACATAGGATGTCACAAGTAACGCAGGGATTGCCACGCGTGCCGGCGCGATCGCCCGATCCGAAAGAATCAGGACCCGCACCCCCGCCCTTGCCAAGCGCACCGCTTCATCGGCCAGGTCAGCCAATCGCCGCTCAAACCCCGCCGCCTGTTCCATCACATCACACGTGGCATCCAGCCATGCATGCGCACTCACCCGTGCCTGAATCAATGCCAAGGTCTCCTCTTGCAAGACAGGCGATGACAACCCCAAAAACCCGTCTGCATGCGCCACTGCAACATCCAGGTTCATCATCACCGCCTCACGTAACGCATCAATGGGCGGATTGGTGACCTGAGCGAAACGCTGTTTGAAATAGTGATACAACGTGCGCGGGTGACGCGCCAACAAAGCAATCGATGTGTCATCTCCCATCGACCCCACCGGCACATCACCCGTTTGCGCCATTGGCGCCAACAAACGCTCCACATCTTCCCGACAGTAGCCAAAAGCCTTCTGTGCCGTCAGCAGCACCGCTTCGGCATGCCCAAAATCGGACACATCCCCCCTTGCCGCGTCAGCAATCGGGACCTGCACATGTCCTGGCGCATCAGCAATGGGTACGGCTCGGCCTTCCGCGGTATCAAACACCCACAATTCACCCGCCTTGAACTGCCCACGCTCAACGACACTCAGTGAATCAGGTGAGATGACACCGGCTTCGGACGCCACAATCATCAATTGGTCCTGGGTGCGCCAATAACGCAAAGGCCTCAAACCGTTGCGATCCAAACACGCACCCACCACCCGACCATCGCTGAAACACACCGCAGCCGGCCCATCCCAGGGCGCATGCGCAAGCGCCGTGATGTGGCCTGGTTGACGCAAAATCTCAGGCATCATCACGCGCAGGGCGTCACCAAGCGACACGCCCGCAACCAAATGTTGGGTCAAGGTGCGATCAAACGCCCCGGAATCACTGCCAGGTCCCGGATAAAACACCGTACCCGATGCCTGCGCCTGCGCGATACACTCCCGCAAATTGCCTGGCAAAGTATTAAACTCACCATTGTGCGCAATCAGACCAAACGGCTGCGCCAAGGGCCACACCGGCCATGTGTTGGTGCTGTAGCGTTGGTGAAATACGCAAACCGCACTGTGCAAGTCCGGATCCCGCAAATCCGGATAAAACTCACCCAGCGCACCGCCCCTCAACAAGGCTTTGTACACCGTCGTGCGACTGGACAACGAACAAAGGTAAGCCTTGATATCACTTCGAGCCAATTCAGGCGCAATGGCCAAACCGGCACGCCGCAATTCCTGCTCGAAATCCGACGTTTGTGGCGCATCCTCAGCACGCGCGACAAGGGCCTGAAAAATCGCGGGCATCGCGCCTCGGGCGATCGCACCCAACACCCCCGCTTGCGTCGGCACTTCACGCCAAGCCAATAAATTCAACCCCTGACGTGCCAAGCTTTGCACAACCAATGCCTGCGCAGCTTCCAGACGGTCAGGATCCAAAAAACACATCGCAAACCCAACGCTTTGCCCAGCAGCCCACTGCGTGCCAAACTGCCGACGCCACCACGCAAGCGTTGGTGCAATAAGCACCCCGGCGCCATCCCCGCTAGCCCCATCCGCACCGACCGCACCACGATGCTGCAGCCGCGCAAGTGCCTCAAGCCCCAGTGCCACCACGCGATGCTCTGGCTGACCGGTCAAATCGGCAATGAAACCGGTCCCACACGCATCGTGCTCAAGACCGGGATCGTACAACCCATCACTTGCCGGCAACCGCCACGCGCGGTGCTTCCATAAAGGTGCCACAGGCGCTCCTTTCAGGGAGGTCACCTGGCCAGCCCTCATGGCGGCCATGGCAACACGGTGAAGAGGAGCCACACCAGTGTGGCAAACGGCGCTTCAACCCTGTCAATGGGCACACAAACAACGCCAGAGGCCAGCTAGCATAACCGAAATTCACCAGGCTGTCACGAACGGAAAATCAAAAATGCTTGGTCACTTGCAACCAAGTAAAGGTTAACAGGCAGACGGCGGTGCGATGCGACACCGCACTGGTTGAGCACCACCACGTGAACGCCTCAAAACCCCAGGCGTTGTTGTCGTGATGGAGTCACATTGCCTGAAACGACGCCCACTAGCCGGTCAAAAGGCACGCTACCCATCGTGCAGATGACGGGGATACAACTGAGCGACGGATCGCATCAATGCCATTAAACGATAACACTTGGTCATAGCGGCCAAGGTATCCTGGGCCCAGACGCGATGCCAAACAGGCGATCAATCGAGACCTGTAATCACCAACACCGCACTGTTTGCGCCCGCCAACGCACTCACGAACATCACGCCTTGCGGTCCCCAACTGGGACCACTCGGTTCGGCGCCTTTCATCATCGTCATCACCTGATGCAAGGTGCCATCGTTTTCGCGGCGCAACACCTGATTGTTGCCGAACGCACGCAGGTTCTCATCGAACTGGTCTTCACAAATCAGCAAGCGCCCAAGGCGATCAAACAACAGATTATCCGGATTCGCCAATTGCTTACCGTCAGCCTCAAGGTACACATCCATCCGATTGGTGCGTGGATCCAACCGCAAAATGCGACCGTAGGGATCACCCACCGCAATCGTACCCGTTTCAGCCACATACAAGTTGCCGTCAGGTCCCTTCTTGACGTCCTCCAAGCGGTTAAAACGCGTCGCCCCACGTTCACGTGCCTCAATCAGCGCGTTGGTGGGATCCTGGATCATCACCCAGTCCGCCTGTGCCCGCCGATACGCCCACAAGGTGCCTTCCGAAAGATCCGCCGGCCGCTTGGCGACAAATTTGTATAAACACCCACCCTCATAATCCTCGGTCAAATAAACCGTCCGCAAATCCACCACCTCAGCACTTTCATGACTGAAGCGCCCAAGCGCCGTCAACCGACGCGCCATCCCGGCTGGCGTACCACCCAAGGGGTTAATTTCATACGCCCAACCCCACGACGCTTTGGGATCACCCGGCTCCAAACGCACCCGCTCATACTCGGCCTTGCGCAACGCCGACGCCTTGCGAAAATCACGCTCCGCCGATGGATACGCATCTTGCGGATACTCTTCTCCCGAAATCAAGGTGCCCCACGGCGTCACCCCACCTGCACAATTGTTGTGCATACCAGACACCCACATCTGCCCACCAACGACTTGATTGCTCTTCAACTCAAGCCGCGTGAACCGGCCACCCAAAGGATCCGTTCCCCACCGGATCTCATGCCCAACCAACAAATAACCCGCATCGTCACCGTGCGGAAAATACGCGGTCAAATCATTTTTGGGAGCAAAGGTACCGCCATCTGCCAACCTGTCACCCGTCTGAATCAACACCCGCGCAGACAAACCCTCTGCCAACGCACTTAAATGACGCGGCAACGACTCCGCTTGCGCCTTCAATCCACCTTGCGCAACACAAGCCGCCAAAACAACCGCCAAGGTCCACATTCCACGCATCCAAGAGCCTCGCTTCGGAATCACCCCACCGCATCCGCAACAACACGATTACCGTGGGAATCATACCAGCCAGCCCGCTTGGCTGACCACGTCACTCCACCGCAACCCGCACATCATCGGTCTGCCAGTTCTTGTCCGTAAACGTGAAAACCTGCGATGCCCGACCAGCAAGCGTCAACGGTGTACGAACCACCGGCGTTTTGGCTGGCGCACCCTTGTTCAAAAACTGCACCACCAAAGCCCCCGTCCGACTCGTGCTCATCGGGTTCACCACCAGAACGTCACAACGATAAGTCCCAACTCCCAGCACCACACCATTTTTTTTGGCCGTCACAAACGCCGCCAGTGGCTGGGTAGACGAGGATGTCACCATGGCAGCCTCGGCCTCGCGGGTGCGCCAGTTCTTGTCTTCAAATGTGATGCTTTTCACCTCATTGGCAGCCACCGTCAGCAACTTCACCGCCGGCGGCGTCCCGGAGTCCTTGCCCTTCTCCTTAAACGTCACGCGCAAGACACCCGTCTGACTGGCACTGTCCTCATGCCACACCCTGACGGTACAGCGAAAAGTCCCAACACCCAACACCACACCATTTTTCACACTCGTGATTTCCGTATGCCACCCCGGATCATTCAACAACCCAAAAACCGGCTCAGACGCCTCACTGGCATCTTGACCACCCGTAAGCGCCTCATCTGGCGCCACCGCCGCGCTCGGCACCAACACGCCGGGCGCAATCAATGGCGATGCAGGTGGTTCAACGCCATCGCCGACGTTCGAGGACGGCGTCTCTGTCGCTTCGAGACGGGGTGCAGGCGTACGACCGGATGACGACGCAGTCGGAGTCGGTACAGGCCGCGACGCCACCTTGCTGACACCCGCCGCGCGACGCACAGGCGCTGCGCTTTGCGGCGCCTGACCACACGCAACCAGCAACGTCGCACCCGCAACCAGCCAGCACACCTGCCGTCCACAACCTCGACGCATCCCCACGGTGTGCCCTCCCCAACCCTTTATAACCAACCCCTAAAACCCTTGTCGGCATCACGCAAGTCCGGGTTGCGCGACTGTAGCTTAAAAAAAATTTAAGTGAAAGTTAAAACATCTGGTTTCTTAGAGGCAAGAATGGCACAGCAAGCGTCGATTGCGGGTGGAAAGTGCCGTCATGCCATCATGCCTGTGCTATTCGCCGCTTGGGATATGGCTTCTGTTGTTTGGTTCCATTCGCTTGCTTTAGACTCAAGTTTCGCAACCAAAACGTCGGATTCTTGTGGGCCCGCCTGGCTTTGACGTCGAAGCGGTGTCTTTGCAGCGTTTCTGGTAAGAAACCTTGGGGTAGGCTCCCAGGCGTCAAAATGCCGTAGCCGTAGACTGAACTGCGTCAGGCAGTCAAACCGCCTGCCAGATCGAAAAGCGTGGCGTCGACTGGTGGCGAGTTCCCGCACGCGTACGCTTGAGGCTCTCGCACGACGCACGCAAGTGCTGCCTGTTAATGATACGTCACGGATTGGCAAGCGTAAAAACGCTGCATCATTGGCGTGAAGGGTGTACACTTGAACAGGCTGGCGTGCCGATCAATTCGTAAAGTCAAATTTAGATGCGACGCGGTGGCGTCCAGGGGTTGAAAGCAAGGGGAAGCCTGCTTCGTTGTGTGTGACCAACGAGCGACCAGGTCTTGGTGCGTCAGGGCGAGTGGGTACTTGGGGCGATGGCCTGACTGGTGCCAGCGGGTTTTGGTGGGCAATTTGGCGTGTATTCGCGCGGGGGGTGGCCGATGCTTCAAGAGCAAAGTGTAACGGGTTCGTCCGAGGCGCCGTGGCGATGCAATTTGGGCCGAGAGTCGGTCGATTGGTTGAGCGGACCGCGGCCGGAATGGTGGTTTAGCGGGGCGTTGGCTTTTGATCGCGCGGCTGCAGGCTTGGGCCCGGACGGGGCACTGACGTCGTTGCCTCAGCTGCGGTTGGATACGTGCACGCGCGAAACGGTGCGGGCTTATTTTGAGAACACGTGGTGGTTGACGGAGTTATTATTTTCGGCGCTGGCGAGTGAAGAGGCCTTTTATCAGCCGCCGTACCACGGCTTGCGGCATCCGATGATTTTTTATTTTTGTCATCCGGCTGTGTTGTACGTGAACAAGTTACGGGTCGTTGGGTACCTGGATGGGCCGGTCAACGCGGCGTTTGAGAATTTGTTCGAGACGGGTGTAGATGAGATGTCTTGGGATGATATGTCCAAGAACGAGCAGTTGTGGCCGACTTTGTCGGAGGCGATGGATTATCGCAAGCAGGTGTATGCGTTGGTGCAAGCGGCGATCGCACAAGCACCCGAGCTCGATGTCACGCCGCGGCCATTTCGTCGTGAGGGTGTGTTGTGGGCATTGGCGATGGGTTTCGAACATGAACGGATTCATTTGGAAACGTCGAGCGTGTTGATCCGCGAACTGCCCTTGGCGCACATCCAGCGGCCGGTTGGCTGGGTCGCCAATCATCCGTCGTCCTTGGCTGACTCGGCTGAGTTGCCCGAGGCGGGGTGTGATTACCCGGTACCAAGTGCGCTTGCGGTGGCGCCCGGCGAGGTTGTAATCGGCAAGCCGTCCGAATACCCGTCGTTTGGCTGGGACAACACGCGTGGCGATCGCGTGACGCAGGTTCGTGCGTTTGAAGCCGACCGTTATCTCGTGAGCAATGGCGCCTATCACGCGTTTGTCCGTGCAGGTGGCTATCGCGAGCAAAGTTATTGGTCGGAAGCCGGATGGGCATGGCGCACGTTTCGCAATGCGAAATGGCCGTGTTTTTGGGTGCCGGACGGGCCAGCGGGTTTGCTGCGTTTCCGTTTGCGCACCTGTTTCGAAACGACCGCTATGCCATGGTCGTGGCCTGTGGAAGTCAACTGGTACGAGGCCCAGGCCTATGCCAACTGGCGTGCCGCTGAAACGGGACAGGCCTGGCGACTGCTGACGGAGGCGGAGCACCATGGTTTGCGTGATGATCGTCATACAGGCCGGGCAGGCATGGCGGCTCACGACCCGGTTTTGACACTTGATGGGCGTGCGATGGCGCATCAGGGTCTTAACCTGAATCTGGCGTACGCCACGCCGATGCCGGTCGATGCAGGCGTGCCAAGCCAAAAAGGATTTTATGACGTGTTTGGTAATGTCTGGCAGTGGATGGGGGATCACTTCCACCCGTTGCCGGGCTTCAAGCAGGATGTGCTCTACGAAGACTTTTCGCAGCCTTGTTTTGACGGTCGCCACCAGATGATTTTGGGCGGATCATTCATCAGCACGGGTGAAGAAGCCAGCATTTGGGCGCGTTATCATTTTCGACCGCACTTTTTGCAACACGCCGGTTTTCGTCTGGGGCGCCTCGCAAGCGGTGAAGCAGGCTCGGATGCAGTCTTGTTGCACGGTATTGGTGCAGGGTCTGGGGTTTATGAAAGCGACCAGACCTTAAACGAGTATATGGTGCTGCATTATGGCTCGCCCAACGAGGTGATGCCTTACGCCTTCGGCCCCAAAGATGCCGTAAATTTTCCTGTTCGTTGCGCACAACTGGTCAATGACGTGGCGCGCGAACTGGCCATTCCGATGCACCGGGCACTGGATGTCGGGTGTGCGGTGGGTGGTGCGGTATTTGAGTTGGCAACCGCCTTTGATGAAGTCGTGGGGGTTGATCTCTCACAAGCATTCATCGAAGCGGCTGAAACACTGCGCAGGAACGGTCGGATGCCATATTGGCTGAAACAGGAAGGGGAAATCGGTGAAGCGCGTGAGGCGATTATCCAACCGGCCAGCCTTCGTGAACGCGTGGCCTTCCGCGTGGATGATGCATGCAATCTATCCGCCGACTTAGAGGGTTTCGACGCCGTTTTGATGGCCAATCTGTTGTGTCGTCTGCCCGAACCCCAGGCGGCGATCGCAAGGCTCACCGGTCACCGGGCCCTCGTGCGCCCCGGTGGGTTGCTCGTCCTGATTTCGCCCTACACGTGGCTGGATGCCTTCACGCCTCGTCAAGCCTGGCTCGGTGCGCGTTATCAAGACGGCGTAGCCCTCCGTTCGCAAGATGCCATCAAGACGGCTTTGTCACCAGCGTTCAAACTGGTGCGCGAGGCGGATGTCCCGTTGGTGATACGCGAACATCAACGCAAGTTCCAATACATCGTGTCACACGCCATGGTCTGGCAAAGACGCTAAACCACCGCCAGACACTTGCCCCAAAGACCGCACACGCTATCATCTCCCTTGCACGAGTCAAAGGAGGTGACGTGATGCGGTTTTTGACATGGCAACCCCTGTGGGCCCCCGTAGACCGTCCAAGCGGCACACCATCACCCAAAAAACGCCGCACAACCAAAAAAACGCCCAACGTGACGCCCTGGCACGAAACCCTCGACCAAGCCCTCACCGGCCGACTCCGAATACCCGGCGTCGATGACGCCGCCATCATCGCCCAAGCCCTCGACGGCACCGAAGCCGGGCCTCACAACCCCACC
>Ga0079301_1000275_pt1 | contig 24769 bp, 29 predicted proteins | sample Wag4_2014_7_11_3_FD_74797 | JGI IMG/M metagenome (GOLD analysis project Ga0079301, IMG submission 74797) | Fresh water mixed with fracking chemicals microbial communities from Ohio, USA - Utica-2 Time Series FC 2014_7_11 | ecosystem: Engineered > Industrial production > Chemical products > Input... | reverse complement strand
TCGAACCCACGACAACCGGAATCACAATCCGGGACTCTACCAACTGAGCTACAGCCACCAGTGTAAACACTTTTGCGCCTTTGGCGCGCCCGACAGGAGTCGAACCTGTGACCCTCGGCTTAGAAGGCCGATGCTCTATCCAGCTGAGCTACGGGCGCTTTCTGTTGCCTGATGGTCAGGGACACCAGTCAGAAGAATTCTTGGTCGGGGCGGTGGGATTCGAACTCACGACCACCTGGTCCCAAACCAGGTGCGCTACCAGACTGCGCTACGCCCCGCCGATCAAGAGACCCGAATATTATAGATAAAATTTCGGGTTGTCAACACAAGTTGAGGCAAGATGTAAAAAAATGCGAAAATTCTGTTTTAGCCACCCTGAAGCGGATGCTTATATGACTGCCCAACTGATTGACGGAAAAACTATTTCTGCTGCTTTGCTTGATCGTGTTGCCGAAGGTGTGCAAACACGCTTAGATCAAGGTTTGCGCGCACCAGCCCTTGCGGTGATCCTCGTGGGCAATAATCCTGCCTCAGAAATTTATGTGCGTAACAAAAAACGTTCATGTGAAAAAGTCGGTATTCGCTCGCTGTCTTACGATTTGCCAGCCTCAACGACACAAGAAGCCTTGTTGCAGTTGGTTGCCACATTGAACCAAGACCCTGAGGTTGACGGCATCTTGGTTCAACTACCACTGCCTGAGCACATCAACCCAGAAACCATTATTGAAACCATCGATCCGAAAAAAGATGTAGATGGTTTTCATCCTTACAACGTCGGTCGCCTAGCGTTAAAAATGCCACTGTTACGTCCATGCACGCCACGTGGTGTGATGATTATGTTGGAACACGCCGGCATTGAGGTAAAAGGCAAACACGCGGTGGTGATTGGGGCATCAAACATTGTGGGCCGGCCAATGGCATTAGAGTTGTTGTTGGCTCGTGCTACGGTGACGGTTTGCCACTCTGCGACGGCTGATTTAGCCGCTGAAGTACGGCGAGCAGATATTATTGTGGCTGGCGTGGGACGGCCTTTCTTTGTGAAAGGTGATTGGATTAAACCCGGTGCGGTGGTGATTGATGTCGGGATCAACCGACTCGATGATGGCAAGGTGGTAGGGGACGTGGATTTTGCAGCGGCACAAACGGTGGCGTCGGCCATTACACCTGTCCCAGGTGGCGTGGGGTTGATGACAGTGGCGACATTGTTGCAAAACACCCTCGATGCAGCGAATTTACATGCAAAATAATTGAGGCTTATCCAGACATTGCCAGCGCGGCAGTGTCTGGTTTGCTGGTCTTTGTTTGATTTTTTTCACCGGATGCTTTATGTCGCACAAACATTCCGCCACTTTGTTGATCTGTTGTCCAGATCGCAAAGGCTTGGTGGCAACCATTGCTAATTTTTTACTCTCTTACAACGCCAATATTTTGCACGCGGATCAGCATCAAGATGCTGATGCCGGGTTATTTTTGATGCGGGTGGAGTGGGCCCTAGATGGGTTTACTTTGCCGATCGCCGATTTTGCGGCGGCATTCGAGCCGATTGCCCGCGAAAATCGGATGGAATGGAAAATGGCGCTGTCGGAAAACAAACCGAAAATCGCGATTTTCGTCTCCAAATACGAGCACTGCCTAATTGATTTACTGCATCGCTGGCGTATCGGTGAACTGCACTGTGAAATTCCCTTGATTATCTCTAACCACGAGGATTGTCGCCGTATCGCCGAATTTAATGGTATTCCTTACCATGTCGTCCCGGTTACACGGCAAAATAAGGTGGAACTTGAGCAACAACAGTTTGCCTTATTAGAACAACATGGTGTTGACCTGATTATTTTGGCGCGCTACATGCAGGTGTTATCAGAAGAATTTGTACAACGCTACCCCAATCGGGTGATCAATATTCATCACAGTTTTTTACCTGCCTTTGATGGTGCAAAACCCTATCATCGCGCACATGCTCGTGGAGTGAAATTGATTGGTGCCACCAGCCACTATGTGACAGAACAGCTGGATGAAGGGCCAATTATTGAACAGGAAGTCACTCGAATCTCTCATCGTGATGATGTCGATGACTTGATTCAGAAAGGACGTGATTTAGAGCGAATGGTGTTATCTCGCGCGGTGCGTTGGCATTTGGACAACCGCATTCTGTCTTACAACAACAAAACGGTGATTTTCGACTAATGTTTGCCCGACTTGTGCAAGATGCACTTGATTTAATGCGGTTTAGAGTCCGGCCAATTGGCCACTATCAATATCCACTTTCGGCAGTAATCCTGTGGTTATTGTGTTTGGGGTTGGCGTCTGCGCTGGTCGCTGACACGTTCACGGGTGGCATGGCCAATCGACTGGCTTTTTTTATGGCAGTCAATGTGGTTGAAAGCGGTCTGTTAGCGTGGTTTATGGCGTGGTGGTTGCGCCAATCTGGTTGGCAAGGCCAAGAATCTTTATTTGGGTTGGTGGTGTTGTCGCATACGCCACAATTGTTAGAGCCGCTGTTATTGGCCGTGCCGGCACCACTTGATAGCTTTTTGGCCTTTGGTTTGGCCGCGTGGGGCATCACCATTTTGGTTCAAGCATTACATCTGACCACCGCCATGACACGCGGACGAGTGATCGTTGGGATGATTCTGTTTATGCCGATAGCGGTGTTTGCACTCAGCTTAATGTTGGGCGCTGCTGCGCATCAGGGATGGATTAGCTTGCCACAGGAACTCACGACCCCTGAAACCGCGCCCACTACCCCTGCGCCAGCTGAACCTACCCCGCCGAATCACAGCGGGGTGATGGACAGTTAATCGTGGCTGTCTTCGTCATCACTAAAGCCACAAAAGACTTCACGCATCAGTTTCAAAACTTCTAATGTGCGTAAGTCACCTAAGCGATAATAAACCCGATTGGCGTCTTTGCGTGTTCGCAAGACGCCTTTTTCACGCATAACGGCAAGGTGTTGCGAGATATTACTTTGTGAGGTACCGACCTGTTCGACGATCTCTTGCACACTGACTTCGCGGTCTTGTAACACGGAAATAATTTTTAACCGCAGCGGATGTGACATTGCCTTCATGGCACGAGAGGTCTGCTCGATATGCGTATAGTTGGATGGCAAAGCCAGTCTCCGGTAAAAGGCTGTAAAAACCGTTACAATCGTAAGTTGTTTGGCTGTAAACATCAACAAGCCCTAATATTAACTACCGAATAGATTCTTGTACTATGTCGAATGTAACCCCTGTTTTGCTGTTGATTTTGGATGGTTTTGGTCATCGACTTGAGGGAGAGGACAATGCAATTCTGCATGCCCAAACCCCCAACTGGGATCGACTGCGCCGTGACTATCCCTATACAACTTTAGATGCATCTGAACACGCGGTTGGTTTGCCTTCCGGTCAGTTTGGTAACTCAGAAGTCGGCCATCTCAACATTGGCGCTGGACGGGTGGTTCAACAAGATATCAGTCGCGTTGACATGGATATTGAAACCGGTCAATTTGCCAATAACCCCGTGATTACCGAAGCGATTGCGACAGCAAAACGTCAAGGTGTTCTTCACATCATGGGTTTGCTGTCAGATGGGGGTGTCCACAGCCATGAAGCACATATCCATGCCTTAATCCAAGCCGCACACACTGCCGGTGTACCAGCGATTTATGTCCATGCCTTTTTAGATGGCCGTGATACCCCACCACGCAGCGCTCACACCTATCTTAATCGGTTAACCACCGTCTTGGCCGCGTGTCCTCAGGCACGCTTAGTCAGCATGGTCGGTCGTTATTGGGCGATGGATCGCGATAAGCGTTGGGAACGTGTCTTACCGGCTTATCAGCTCTTGGTAGAAGGTGAAGCTGCTTATCACGCCACAGATGCCACCTCGGCCCTTGATGCGGCTTATGCTCGCGATGAAAACGATGAGTTTGTGCACGCCACGGTGATTGGTGAACCGGTCAAAATGCAAGACGGCGATGTAGTGCTGTTTATGAATTTCCGCGCTGATCGTGCCCGTCAACTGACCACTGCGTTGACCGATCCGGCCTTTGATGCCTTTGCTGCGCGGCGGGTTGCTTTCTCTTACTTTGCCTCATTGACCAGCTATGGCGAGGCCTATCAACATCCGGTTGCCTATCCACCCCAAAAAATCCGGCAAACCTTAGGTGAGTATTTATCAGGTTTGGGCCTACGTCAGTTGCGGATTGCTGAAACGGAAAAATACCCCCACGTCACCTATTTCTTTAACGGTGGCGAAGAAGCGGTGTATGAAGGTGAAGACCGCATTTTGGTGCCATCGCCCAAAGTAGCGACATACGATTTACAACCTGAAATGAATGCACCAGAAGTTACCGCCCATATTGAACAGGCCATTGCTTCTGGACAGTACCACGCGATTATCTGTAACTACGCTAACGGCGATATGGTGGGTCACACCGGTGTGATGCCAGCGGCAATCAAAGCGGTTGAAACCCTCGATGAATGTGTGGCGCGCTGTGTCTCTGCGATGTTGGCAGCGGGTGGTGAAGTGTTAATTACTGCCGATCATGGTAACTGTGAACAAATGCACGACCATGCCCATAATCAAGCGCATACCCAACACACCTTAAATCGTGTGCCATGTTTATACATTGGTCAGCGCGCCGCGCATTTTGTCGGTGAAGGGGCATTGCGTGATATTGCACCAACACTTTTGGCTATGATGGGCTTGTCCCAACCGGCTGAAATGACTGGCCGCAGCTTATTACACTTTGATTGATTGCGAAGTTACTATGAAAAAGCTGCCTGTGGCGGTATGGCCTTGGTGTGTGATGGCCTGTTTAGGTAGCGGCATGGTCTCGATGACATGGGCAGCTCCCGGGGCGTTGCCCAGCTCTCCTGCTGCACCACAGGCAGACTTAAAAGATATTCGTCAACAGATTCAAACGCTGTCGAAAGAGATCAAAGAAACAGAGGAAGACCATAGCGAGGCCAGTGATGCTTTGCGGCAATCTGAAATTGCCATCAGTCAGGCCAAACGGGCGTTGGCTTCCTTGACCGAGCAAAAAGACCGTTCAGAGGGTGAACGCGGTCAGGTTCGACAGCAAATTCAAGACATTCAACAGGGGATGAAAGCCACTCAGGAACGGATTGCCCGTGTATTGCGTAATCAACACCGTGTGGGTGAAAGCGATGTCTTGAAACAATGGTTAGACCAAAAAAACCCCAATCAAAGCGCCCGTGAACAAGCCTACCAACACTACTTAGCACGGGCAGAACATCAAGTCATCAACCGTCTGCGCGAGCAATTAGCGGAATTACAACGTTTGTCAGCGCAATTGGCCTCTGAAAATCAACGTTTACAGAAGATTGCCGGCGAACAACAGCAACAGACACAAAAACTCGAAGCAGAAAAGCAACAGCGAGAGCAATTGGTCGCCAAGCTATCGAACCAAATTCGGCAACAGCAACAACAAATTGGCAAATTACAGGCCGATGAAAAACGTCTGACGCAGTTGATTGAACAAATCAATCGTGAAATTGAACGTAAACGACGTGAGGAAGAAGAACGCCGACGCGCTGAAGCCAAGCGCCAAGCGGAATTAGCCGCCAAACGCAAAGCGGAAGAAGCCAAGCGTCGCGCGGAACTCGCGGCAAAACGCGAAGCCGAACGCCGAGCACGAGAACAAAAACTGGCAGAAGCCAAAGCCGCCCAAGCACGCGCTGCCGCCCGAGCTGAGGCAAAACAAGCACAACAACATCGCGCTGAAGTGGCTCGTCTTGAAGCGGAAAAGCGCCGGTTTGAACAAGAGCAAGCAAGCCAAAAAGCGCAAGAAGCGCGGGCAGCCAAACAAGAAGCCGAAGCAGAGCAAAACAGTAAAACCACACCGCCGCCCGAACCCACCGCTGCAGGGCGAGGGTTTGCTGCCTTAAAAGGCAAAATGCGCCTCCCCACCTCGGGAGCCATCACGGGGCGTTTTGGCACTCGGCGCGGTGAAACCAGCACAGTGTGGAAGGGAATTTTTATCCAAGCGCCGGCTGGACAAGCGGTGCGCGTGGTGGCTGAAGGCCGTGTGGTGTACGCCGATTGGTTGCGTGGTTTTGGCAATATGGTCATTGTCGATCACGGCAATAGTTATATGAGCATTTATGGCGGCGCAGAGGCGTTATTGAAACAAATCGGTGATCGTGTTCGCGCAGGTGATACGATTGCCACCACCGGTGCCAGCGGTGGGGCTGCGGAAAGCGGTTTGTATTTTGAACTCCGTCATCTGGGACAGCCCATCAACCCTCAGCAATGGGTCGGTGGTTAAAGAATACGATCAAGGAATCAGCAATGTCGAATTTACGCAATACCTTTGCTTTGGTGACGGGTGGGGCCGTACTCGGTGCGGTGCTCACGATGAGCGTGTCTGCAGTGGCAGAACGCGAAGCCAGTGCACCTTTGCCATTGAATGAGCTGCGTACCTTTGCCGAAGTGTTTGGCCGCATCAAACAAGATTATGTTGAACCGGTTGAAGATAAAAAACTGATTAACGAAGCGATCAATGGCATGTTGACTGGGCTTGATCCCCATTCTGCTTATTTAGACCCTGAAGCCTACAAAGAATTACGAGAAGGCACACAGGGCGAGTTTGGTGGCCTTGGGATTGAAATTGGTTCGGAAGACGGTTTTATTAAAGTCATTGCCCCGATTGAAGATACCCCTGCTTTCCGTGCGGGCCTGAAAAGTGGTGATTTGATTGTCAAAATTGATGAGACCTCGGCGCGTGGGCTGTCAACGACCGATGCAGTGAAAAAAATGCGCGGCAAGCCGGGGACAAAAATTGCCCTGACCATTGCCCGCAAGAGTGAAAATCGCACCTTCACCGTACAAATCACCCGTGCCATTATCAAAACCAAGAGTGTGCGTTGGAAGTTATTAGAGCCCGACTATGGCTATGTGCGCGTTGCACAGTTCCAAGAGCATACCGTTGAAAATCTGGTTGATGCCTTGGTCGCGGTGTCGAAAGACAATAAAAAACCGCTTAAAGGGTTGATTATTGATTTGCGTGATGATCCGGGTGGTTTATTAAATGCAGCGGTTGGGGTCTCGGCGGCCTTTTTGCCGAAAGATGCGCTGGTGGTCTACACCGAAGGCCGTGCTCCTGATGCCAAAATGCGCCTGACGGCATCGGTACAAAATTACAGCCGTAAAGGAGAAGACCCTTTAAACCGCTTACCTGCTGAAATGCGCGATATACCGCTGGTGGTGTTGGTGAATGCCGGTACAGCATCGGCATCTGAAATTGTGGCAGGGGCACTGCAAGACCATAAGCGTGCCGTTGTTGTGGGGGTGCAAACTTTTGGGAAAGGCTCGGTGCAGTCGATTCTGCCGTTGGGATCTGCTGGTGGGATTAAATTGACCACTGCGCGTTATTTCACACCAAATGGTCGTTCTATTCAGGCGAAAGGGATTGAGCCTGATGTAGTGGTGGAAGAACAAATCACACAAAAAGCGGCAGCAAGCGCCCAAACCCCATTGCGTTTACGCGAGGCAGATTTAGAACATCACTTAAGCAACCCAAGTGATAAACCCACACCGAAGTCGGTTACACCGTTAACACCAGTGGAACAAAAAGAGGATAAACCAGAATCGACGGTTAACCCACGAGACCCCAATCCGAAAACAGATAATCAACTGGGACAGGCCTTAAATATCCTCAAGGTGCAACGCATATTGGAAAGCAAAAATACCAATCCGGCAAAACCGTAGTTGATGAGGTGTAGCAAAGGATCAGGGCGCACAATGCTGCGCCCGACTTGCATATCTTTGCGCTTGGACGAATACTGGAAAGCAAAATCACCCGCCCTACCCGACCAAAACCCCAGTTAATGATCCAGAATATCGTGCTGGGGCGTTTGATGTGATGTGAGGAGGACTTGTTATGCCACACCGCCGCCCGCCCGTTCATGAACTGTTTAAGTGCCACGACATCGTTTTTCACCCCTTTCCCCCCGGACAGGCGGAACAAGCTGCACAGCGGTTACAACATATCTCAGGCGTATCGGCGCTGGCCTTCCCGCATCAAAACCGAGTGTTAGTCACCTATGTATTAGGGGAATCGTCGCTGGCTGCGCTGTTGCAATGGCTACAGGACGAAGGTTTTCATATTGACAACAACCTCTTGCAAAAGCTGCATCATGCTTTGATTACCTACTGTGAAGCAGTGCAATTAGAAAATCTGGCAGAACCGGCCAAGCCCACCAAGAGCCATGAAGCCTACTCAAAAGTGTACGAGCAACATTTGCATGGCGATCATGACGACACACCAGAAGAACTCCGGCGTGCCTTGTAAACTATCAAATTACAATTTAGTAATCGTGGCGAACCAGTGCAGCAGCAAAGAAACCATCGGTGCCATGTTGATGGGCGGTGAGGTTGAGATACTCGTCAGGCATCGTCAGATCGACCCGTTGTGCGGCTAACAGCTCATTGGCGGGAAGCAAGCTAAATTGCGGATTGTCAGCAAGGAAAGCTCTGACGATTTCTTGGTTCTCCGCTGGCAGAATACTGCATGTGGCATACACCAAACGGCCACCCACTCGCACTAAACGAGAAGCCGACTGTAAGATATTGCGTTGCAAAGTATTGAGTTCTGCAACCGATTCCGCGTTTTGCCGTAATTTCAAATCAGGATTACGGCGCAAAGTGCCCAAGCCTGAACACGGGGCATCGACCAACACCCGATCCATTTTATTCACCAAGCGGCTGATACGGCTGTCGCGTTCATGTTCAATCCGTTGTGGGTGAACATTCGACAAACCAGAGCGTGCTAGGCGCGGTTTCATCTTGCTTAACCGTCCCTCAGCGACATCGAACGCATACAGACGGCCTGACGATTGCATCATTGCCCCCAGCAACAGGGTTTTGCCCCCAGCACCCGCACAGAAATCGGTCACCATCTCGCCGCGCTTTGGCGCCAGCAACAAACCTAATAATTGGCTACCCTCGTCTTGCACTTCGACTTTACCGCCAGCGAATAAACTGTGTTTATTCAAAGCAATTTTGTCTTTTAAGCGGATGCCAAACGGTGAGTACGGCGTGGCTTCAGCAGCAATCCCTTCACGCTCCAGTTGTGCTAAGACATCTTCACGCTTGGCTTTGATGGTATTGACCCGCAAATCTAACGGGGCAGGCCGTTGCATGCCACGACCTAAAGCCAAAATGGCTTCATCGCTCATGCCACTGCCTTGCAATGAGGTCACGGCCCATGGTGGTAATTCCGCTTGTTCGGAGAGGGTCAATTCAGGATGAGCGCCTTTTAAAGTCACCACCCATTCTTTTTCATCACGTCCCAAATCATGCTCAATCGCCCGAATAGGAACACCACGCAATTTAATCAGCGCCGCAATCGCAAAAGCGCGAGGGGTATCGTATGGGGCAATCAAGGCGCGCAGATAGGACAAACGGCGCAGCGTGGCAAAGACCGTTTCTGCAATATGATGGCGGTCGCTGGCGCCCAATTTCGGATGGGTACGGAAAAAATGCGACAACACAGTGTCTGCCGGATGTTCAGCAGGCAAAACACGGTGTAATGCACTGACAATCGCCAGTAAAGGAATTGGGGAGGAAGAATCAGCCATGGGCTTGGGGTCTTTCTTTAGGAGGGCGTTCCAGTTGGGTTTCGCCGTTAATACTGAGAAAAATCAATCGTTGATCGAGCGTCAGCTCGGGGCTATGCCGCCGAATGCGTAAAGGAAGATTGGCAAATTGTGGGGCAAACCAAAATTCGGTACTTTCCTGGTCGGTTCGGCTGGCGAGATGGAATACCGGAATCGAGTGTGATTCTAGGGTAAAAGTCGCCTCGCCGATCACGGTCAGAGGATAATGATAAAGTTTGCGGCCATTGGTTACCGCTAATTCTTGTTGTAAAACTGATGCACCCTGCAAGGCAATATGGAATGCCACGCTGAGAATATCTTGTGCCGCATCAGGCAGGGGACTGAGGTGTTCCAGCTGTGCACCATAACGCAACTGTTGTTGCGCGTAATCAAATTCAGCCTGCTCGCGCACGTGTCCTTTGCGTTCACCATAAAATCGCTGCGGTTTCAGGCCATTTTTCTCTATCTGGCCCTCACTCTGATACAGCAGCGGACGGCTAAACACCGGCTGCAATCGCAACTGTAGCTGGTAATGCACTCCCTGTTGTTGCCAATTCAGCTCGGCGAGTCCTGCCAATAAATTGCCATAAAAAACCTCATAACGCAGCAAAGCCTGTTGGGGGAACACTGCTACATCGGCTTGCGCTGATGGTGGCTGTGCTGCGGTCGCCGCATCGGTTTCTGCGGGTGTTGCAGCAACGGCTGGGGATGTTTCGCTCGGCTCAGGGATTGGCTCGGTGAGCGTGGGTGATGGCTTGACTGGCGGGAGGGTGATGTTTGCCTCAGCGACAGCGGGGACAGCAGGCGGTGGTGCGGTGTTGACTGCCACGGTTTGCTGAACCCATGTCACCGATAAGGGGCTGATAGGGACGGCGACCTCGGTTGCCGGCAGTTGCCATCCCCCCTGTGTCAACACGATTGCATGACACAGAAGGGACAGCCCGATTGCCACACTCAGCGGCATCCGCATGACGTCAGGCCTACACCGTTACCACTCGATTGCCACGAATTTGCAAGCGCCCTGCCACAAAATCAGCTACCGCTTGCGGATAAAGCTGGTGCTCAATGGTTAAAACCTTAGCTGCTAAACTATCGGCATCTTCATCATCTGCCACACTCACCACCCCTTGCGCGACAATGGGGCCATGATCCAACTCGGCAGTCACAAAGTGCACGGTGCAGCCAGCCACTTTACAACCCTCGGCAATCGCCCGTTCATGGGTATGCAGTCCGGGGAAAGCTGGCAGCAGTGAAGGGTGGATATTTAACATCCGTCCTTCGTAGTGACGGGTAAACTCGGGCGTCAGAATCCGCATAAAGCCAGCTAACACCACCAAGTCGGGCTGATAGCTGTCGATACAATCTGCTAAGGCTTGATCAAACGCCTCGCGGCTTGCAAAAGCTTTATGGTCAACGACCGCAGTAGCGATACCGCGTGCGGCAGCCCAAGCTAAACCGGCGGCATCTGGTCGGTTCGAAATCACCGCTGCAATCTGGGCACCGCTGATTTGCGCGTCCACGATGGCCTGCATATTCGAACCACGACCAGAAATCAGAATCACAACATTCTTCATTACTTACGCCACTTGGGTTTGATGTTCGTCGCCCTGACGTGGGCGAATGTGGCCAATACGATAGACCGTTTCGCCTTGGGCTGTTAAGAAGGCAGCGGCACGTTCGGCCTCTTCAGCGGCAACAATCACCGCCATGCCAATACCACAATTAAAGGTACGGTACATTTCTTGGGCATCCACATTGCCCTCTTGCTGCAGCCATTGGAACAGTTTTGGTAAGGTCCAACTGTTGGCATCAATTTGTGCCACCGTGTTGGCAGGCAACACGCGAGGGATATTTTCAGTCAACCCGCCGCCAGTGATATGTGCCATCCCTTTGACTGTCAATTCTGCCATCAAGGCCAATAAGGGTTTGACGTAGATACGGGTTGGGGCGATGACCGCTTGACGCAGGGTCGTGTCACCATCAAATGGGGCATCCAAATCTGGCTGTGCACGGTCGATGATTTTGCGCACCAAAGAATAACCGTTGGAGTGAGCACCGTTGGAGGCTAAGCCCAACACCACATCACCCGCCACAATGTCGCGGCCAGTGATAACTTTGGCTTTTTCAACCACACCGACAGCAAAACCAGCGAGGTCATATTCACCCACAGGGTACATACCGGGCATTTCTGCGGTTTCACCACCGATTAACGCACATCCGGCTTGTTCACATCCGGCAGCAATGCCTTTGATCACATCGGTTGCACGCGGTACATCCAGCTTACCGCAGGCAAAATAATCTAGGAAAAACAGCGGTTCTGCACCTTGCACCAAAATATCATTGACGCTCATCGCCACTAAATCGATACCAACGGTGTCGTGTTTGTCCCAATCAAAGGCCAATTTCAGTTTAGTGCCGACGCCATCGGTACCCGATACCAACACGGGTTCTTGATATTTTTTGCTGATTTCCACCAGCGCGCCAAATCCCCCCAAATCGCCCAAAACTTCTGGACGCATAGTGCGTTTGGCAAACGGTTTGATGTTTTCAACAAGTTGGTCACCGGCATCGATATCCACGCCAGCATCACGATAACTGAGGGAGGTTTGGCTCACAAAAAGACTCTCTTTCTTGCTAATTAAATTCTGTGGTGTAATTTGCTCTCATGTTGCGCCGCAAGAAATCGCGAGCAGTGAAGCAAAAACTGCCGATATTTTAACAGATTGCGCGCACTCTCTTTCCCTGTTTGCTGCGAGTGTAAAAGATGGTTGCTTCTCGTCGTGCCTCATCATGGTGGATTGGTCTGGCCATCACCTCGGCATTGTTGTTATTTGGGATGCTGATGTATTTCCTCGGCCCTATTTTGACACCGTTCGTCACAGCAGCGGTGTTGGCCTATATCACCACCCCCTTGTCACAGCGTTTACAGCGTCTTGGTTGTTCGGCGGCGGTGGCGGCGGTGTTGGTCACCTTATTATTGGGGATTGGCGTGTTGCTGATGTTGTTGCTGTTGTTACCCATGTTATTGCAACAAGGCCATTTATTATCAAACCGACTGCCGAGTTTGGTGGATTGGCTACAAAATACCGTTGCACCGTGGGCAGAGCAGACATTGGGGTTCACAGTACAACTCGATATCAGCGGTTTACGGCAAGTGTTGGTGGAGCATGTCGATGCTATTCGTCGTGCTGTCGGCAACACCTTGCCCGCGCTAACGTCGCAGGGCTTGGCATTATTGGCTTTTTTGGCCAACTTAATTTTGGTGCCGATTTTGTTTTACTACTTTTTGCGCGACTGGCAAGCGGTGGTAGATCGTTTTACTCGCCTGATCCCGCCACGCTGGCAACAGCACACCGATCGGATCGCGGCTGAACTTGACCGTGTATTGGGTGAATTTTTGCGTGGGCAATTATTGGTGATGTTATTGATGGCGCTGATCTATGGCGGCGGTTGGTGGTTAGCGGGGTTGCAATCGGGATTAGCCATCGGGGTTTTTACCGGTTTATTGGTATTTATTCCGTATGTCGGTGCCTTTATTGGGCTAGGATTGGCAACAATCGCAGCGATTTTACAAGGCGACGGTTGGAGCTTGTTGCTGGCGGTGTGGGGAATGTATGCCTTCGGCCAGCTGTTAGAAAGTTATCTGATTACCCCTTATTTAGTGGGTGAACGGATTGGCCTATCTCCGTTAGAAGTCATTTTTGCTCTGATGGCATTTGGCCAGTTGTTTGGTTTTGTGGGGGTGATGATTGCCTTGCCTTTGGCTGCGATTGTGCGGGTTTTATCAGTCGAAGGACTGCAACACTATTACGCCAGCCGCTTTTATCAGGGTAGAATGCCCCCTCGATGTTTGTGAGTGCGCCGTTTTCTTTCACCTTTTGACGTTTCCGGTACCGCCTTGGATCAATTAGTCCTCGACCTCACGCCGCCGTCTTCTCCGGCCTTCGATCATGTGATTGCTGAATATAATCAGCAGATCATCGCCGCGTTGACCGACCCCTGTGGGGAGCGTTTTATCTACCTATGGGGTGAACCCGGGGTGGGCAAAACTCATCTGTTAAAACAGTGGGTAGAACACGCTCATGCAATTGGACGGGCGGCCATTTATCTGGATGCTCGTAGCGAGAGCCTGCCCGACTTTGCCCGAGAAGCCCGCTGTGTCGCTGTCGATCATGTGGATGATCTCACCCCAGATGATCAAATCACCCTGTTTTCTATTTTCAATACACTGGTCGATGGTGAAGGCCAGCTGTTAACCGCCGGTCGTATCCCGCCACAACAACTCAAACTGCGTGATGATTTACGCACCCGTTTGGCGTGGGGCTTGGTGTTTGAAGTGCATACCTTATCTGATGCTGACAAATTAGCCGCTTTGCGCCGCCATGCCCGTTCGCGGATGGTGGATATTCCCGATGATGTGTTTGCTTGGCTGATGAATCACTGGCGGCGGGATATGGCCAGCTTGATTGATATGGTCGATGCGCTTGACCATTATTCTTTGGCACTCAAAAAGCCAATCACTGTTCCGTTTGTAAAAAACATTCTCAAGTCACGTTTTAACGTCCAACGTTAAGGCCACCGCCAACTTGGCTTGCTTGGCCGTGGTCGCCCTTTGTTGTGGAAAAATATGTCATGAATAATCTCGCTTTATTTGATTTGGATAACACCCTGCTGGCTGGCGATTCAGATGTCGAATGGCCGCGTTTTTTAATCAACCAAGGGGTGTTAGACGCTGAGTATTACCACCGCGAGAATGACCGTTTTTATCAACAATACAAAACCGGCACCCTCGACATCTACGAGTTTCTCGACTTTCAATTGGCCCCTCTTACACGGTTTTCACGGCAAGAACTGGATGCCATGCACGAACAGTATCTGGCGCAACATATTCGGCCTTTAATGACCACAGCGGGTCAGGCTAAAGTCGATGAGCATTTAGCCACTGGCGATACCGTGATGGTGATTACCGCGACCAATCGTTTTATCACCGCGCCGATTGTGGCTGCGTTTGGTGTGCCTCATTTGATTGCAACTGAATTAGAAGAACGGGCTGATGGCAGTTTCACCGGCAAACCACGCGGCACCCCGAGCTTTCAAGATGGCAAAATTATTCGCCTGAATGAGTGGCTGGCGGCACAAGGCCGTCGTTTAGAAGACTATCCTCGTTCCTATTTCTATAGTGATTCCCGCAACGATATTCCCCTATTAGCAGCGGTGACCGACCCTGTGGTGGTCGATCCAGACGAGGTATTACGCGCCCATGCCGAGATTCAGGGGTGGCCGATTGTGTCGTTCCGCGAAGGTGCCTCGCAATGAGTACCGACGCTTTAACCCAACTGTTACAACGGGCAGAAGCGGTTTTAGCGCGTTTCGAGGCCACGTTGCCACCGCCTTTACCCGAGATTGACTGGCAAGCCACGGCTTTTCGCTGTCGTAAGATGGTGGGGGGGCGTTGTTATCTCGAAGCTGTCCCACAGCCACACAGCGTACCGTTGACCGATTTAACACACATTGATCGCCAAAAAGAACGCTTATTGCGTAATACGGCGGCGTTCGTTGCCGGTCGTCCAGCGAATAATGTGTTGTTAACCGGTGCGCGTGGTACGGGAAAATCGTCTTTGGTGAAAGCGTTACTACCGCAGTTTGCCGCTGAGGGTTTGCGGTTGATTGAAGTCGATAAAACACAGTTAGTGGATTTGCCGGATATTGTGCAACTGATTGCCGAACGGCCAGAGCGTTTTATTTTGTATTGTGATGACCTCAGTTTTGAAGAGGGTGATGACGCTTACAAAGCATTAAAAACCGCTTTGGACGGTGGGATTGCTCGCCGCTGTAACAATGTATTGGTCTATGCCACTTCAAATCGCCGCCATCTGATGCCAGAACGGATGCGCGATAACCTAGAACATCAGCTTGATGAAGAGGGCGAAATTCGTCCGGGTGAAACAACAGAAGAAAAAGTGTCGTTGTCCGAACGTTTTGGCTTGTGGTTGTCGTTTTATCCGTTTAGCCAAGAGGATTACTTAGCGGCGGTGGTGGTGTGGCTAAATCACTTTAAGTTAAAGATGAATGCTGAAACCGAAAAAGCAGCTTTGCGTTGGGCGTTGATGCGTGGTGCGCGCAGTGGGCGGGTGGCATGGCAATTTGCTTGTGATTGGGCTGGCCGTAAACCTAAAGAGCGTAAGGTGGATTTACTCTAAATGCGCGACTTCACTCCATTTAAAAACCGTTTGTTGAAAAATGCTCGTCATCTCAAGAAATGGGCCAAGCGGCAACAAATCGAATGTTACCGGCTTTACGACCGTGATTTGCCCGAGTTTCCGCTTGCCATTGATTTGTATGGTGAGCGTTTGCATGTGGCTGAATATGATACTGGCTGGCAAATTGAAGAAGCCGAACATGCCCTGTGGGTGCAAGCTGTATTGATTGCAGCATGTGACGTCTTACAGCTCGACCCTGCGCTTGCTGCTTTTAAGACCCGCCGCCGCCAAAAGGGATCGGATCAATACGAGAAAACCGGCCAACTTGGCGAAAATTTTGTCGTGCAAGAAGGTGGTCTCAAGTTTTGGGTCAATTTGGATAATTACCTTGATACGGGTTTGTTTCTTGATCACCGTCCGACCCGAGCGCAAGTACGGAACGAAGCCGCCGGTAAGCGATTCTTGAATCTGTTTGCTTACACTGGGAGTTTCACCGTGTATGCCGCCGCGGGTGGAGCAGTCGAAACCACCACCGTGGATTTGTCGAATACTTATCTCGATTGGGCCCACCGTAATCTGATTTTGAATGAATTAGATGGCCCACAGCATGAGCGTGTGCGGGCGGATGTGTTGCAGTGGTTAACAGATGCAGTCGAAATCGGGCAAAAGTTTGATTTGATCGTGATGGATCCCCCCAGTTTTTCTAACTCGAAAAAGATGTTAGAAATTTTGGATGTACAACGCGATCATGTTCGTTTGGTTGAACAGGCAATGCAGCTGTTGAGCCCGACAGGTACGTTGTATTTCTCGAATAATCTACGTGGTTTCCAACTCGACTCAACATTGGCTGAGCGTTTCAATATCCGCGACTTATCCGCACAATCCGTCCCAGAAGACTTCCGCAATCGCAAGATTCATCAGTGTTTTCGTATTCAGAAAAAATAATTAAGTAAGGTGCATCACCCTGCAAGGGCGATGCACCAAAAATATCTCCAATATTTCTGGCACTACCCCCTCCTTGCTTTGTCATTACAATCCATCCCGCCTCAATCATTCCCTCATCCATCATGCGCTTTGACCTCCCACCCCAGCTACTTTCTATCCTATTTATCAGCCTCGGTGCCAGCACCGGTGCTTGCTTCCGCTGGTGGTTGGGGTTGCGCTTGAATGCACTATGGCCAACGTTGCCGTTAGGCACATTCATAGCAAACTGTGTCGGTGGGTTGTTAATGGGATTGGCCGTTGCCGCGTTTGCTTGGCTACCTCCCATTCCACTTGAATGGCGATTAGGGTTAACCACTGGCTTTCTCGGTGGTTTAACCACCTTCTCTACCTTTTCAGCAGAAGCCATCGGTTTATTACAAGCTGGACATTACCCCGCCCTATTGCTGCATGTTGCCAGCCATGTGTTAGCCTCGCTGACTTTAACGTGGTGTGGTTTGAAATTAGGGCAATGGCTATGGGCATGACACGAATTAACGGACAGCAACATCATCTGATCGAAACGACAGATCGAGGTTTGGCGTATGGGGATGGTGTGTTTCGGACGGTGCAAGTGCAACAAGGCGTGCCGTTGTTGTGGCAATGGCAATGGCAGCGGTTATGCCACGATGCCCAGCGCTTACAACTTCCCCTGCCAGAGGAGGCGTGGTTACAACAAGAAATTGCCCTCGCCAGCGCTGATATCGAACGAGCCAGTGTCAAAATTCTCCTTACCCGAGGCAGTGGCCCACGCGGTTACGCCATCCCAAGCAACACCCAAACCCAATGTATCATCCAAGCTAATCCGTGGGCGGGGTATCCTGCTCGCTGGTATGAACACGGCGTTGCACTCTATCCTTGCCAATTGCAACTGGCTCGCCAACCAAAGCTGGCGGGAATCAAACATCTGAATCGATTGGAACAAGTGCTAGCGCGCAGCGAATGGCACGATCCTCAATACCAAGATGGTTTGCTATGCGATAGCGAAGGGTGGGTGATTGAAACTTGCATGGCCAATCTATGGTTATGCGAAGGTGGACAGTGGGTCACGCCTCGCCTGAGTCATAGCGGTGTGGCTGGGGCAGTGCGCAGTTGGTGGATAGATCAGTTAACACAAGCAGGGCAGACGGCAGTAGAAGCTAACATCAGCTGCGAACGATTATTCGCTGCGGATGAGGTGTGGCTCTGCAATTCTTTATTGGGCTTGGCGCCGGTAGCGGCAATCGGTGATCAAACATGGTCAAGCTGGCCGCAGGGGCGACATTGGCAACACGTCTATGAACACTTCCTCATGCCGAGTGGCGCAACACTCAGCCCACGGTAATTGGGCCAACTGCGCTGCCAATTGCTGTTGTAATTGTGGCAAATCACTGACGGCCTCGTAGATTTCCATCCAAGTGTCGGTTTGTTGTTGACGACATAACAAACGACCATGAATCCCTGTTTGTTCTGCAACAGCGTTCAATAATACTTGAACTAACGGCAAAGCCTGTGCAGCATCCAATACCTGATAGTAAACATACACCGAAACTTGCATACGCAATCTCGCCTTATTCGTTAGGAATTTCAAACATGCAGATGAAAAAACTGGTTGTGATCGGCGTCGGCTTAATTGGCGGATCGTTAGCCTTAGATCTCAAACGTGCCGGTGCCGTCACACAGGTAGTTGGCGTGGGGCGGTCATGGGATAACCTCGAGCGCGCCTTACAACTTGGGGTGATCGATCATGCCACACAATCCGCAGCCGAGGCGGTGGTAGATGCCGATATTGTCTTATTAGCAACCCCAGTCGGCCAAATGGCAGCTCTACTACAACAAATTGCCCCCCACCTCGCCCCTCATACCATTGTTACCGATGCTGGCAGTACCAAAAGCGATGTCTGTGCTTTGATGCAACAATATTTACCGCATCACCTAGCTCGTTGTGTCCCTGCCCACCCTATCGCAGGTTCGGATCTATCAGGTGCCAGTGCCGCCCGCTATGGCTTATATCAAAACCGCAATGTGGTGTTAGCCCCCTTTGCCGAGACCGACGCCAGCGCTTTGGCCGAGATTCATGCGATGTGGCAGATTACTGGCGCACATCTGTTGCAGATGACAGCCAGCGAGCATGACGCGGTATTTGCAGCCGTGAGCCATTTGCCGCACTTATTGGCCTTTGCTTATGTTGATATGGTGGCACAAAAAGAGAATGCCGAGCGTTGTCTTGCCCTCGCAGCCAGCGGTTTCCGCGATTTCACCCGCATTGCCGGCAGCCATCCAGAAATGTGGCGTGATATCAGCTTGGCAAATCGTGATGCCTTACTGGCCGATCTACACCGTTATCAAGCGGCACTTGCCTCGTTAACCCATGCGTTGGAAAACCATGATGGCGAGGCCTTGGCCACACAATTTCAACGTGCTCGCCACGTCCGTACCCAATGGGAACATCAACAGCGTTAATCGATCCTGTGGCTTGCCAAGCAACGCGACACAAGGCACGATGACGCGCTTTTTGAGTGAGACAAACCATGTCCGCCATCCAAACCCATCCAGCTAATCTCGATTATGCCGACTACATTCGGCACCACATTCGTACTGTCCCCGACTGGCCCCAAGCCGGGGTGCAGTTTCGTGACATCACCCCCGTGTTACAGAACCCAAAAACCTTTCGTATTTTGGTGGATATTTTTGTGCATCGCTATATGGACTCTGGCGCAGACCTGATTGCAGGTTTAGATGCTCGGGGTTTTATTTTGGGGTCGGTGGTGGCGTATGAATTGAATTTAGGGTTTGTCCCGATTCGTAAGAAAGGCAAACTGCCCTATCTCACCATCAGCGAAGAATATGAGCTGGAATATGGTAATGCCACCGTTGAAATGCACAGCGATGCCTGTCAACCCGGGCAAAAAGTGGTGTTGATTGACGATCTTGTGGCCACTGGTGGCACCATGTTGGCAGGGGCTCGTTTGTTACAACGCTTGGGTGCCGAGATTATCGAAGCCGCCGCCATCGTGGATTTACCCGAGCTTGGCGGTTCGAAATTGATTCGTGAGCAACAATTACCGTTGTTTACCGTGTGTGATTTTTCTGGTCATTGATTGGCTAATTGCGCGGCAAGAAAATCCATTAACACCCGCACACGATATGGGATGTGACGATTGCTGGGCAATACGGCATAAATTTTAGGACGAGGACAGGGAAAATCGGTTAACACCGTTTGCACTTTTCCCTGTGCAAGCCAATCCGCCACAATAAAATCTGGCTGACAGGTTAATCCTAAGCCTTGCGCTGCAGCCTCGGTCAACACATCACCATTATTCGCCGCAAACTGACTGCGAATGGGCACCGTTAACCAATGTTCGCCCATCCAAAATTGCCAACTTTGGCGTTGTCCACTCCGTACATAGGCAAGGCAAGTGTGATGCTGCAACGCTAGGGGATGTTGTGGTTCGCCGTATTGCGCTAGATAGCTCGGGGCTGCCACCACCGCCAACCGTGTTTCTCCTAATACCCGCACAATATCGCTTGCTTCAGGTTGGGCGGTGATGCGGATAGATAAATCAATACCTTCTTCAATCAAATGGGCGTGGCGGTCGCTGTATTCGGTTTCAAGTTGCACTTCCGGATAGTGTTGAGCAAATTGCAACAATAAGGGCGTGAGCCGCTTTAAGCCAAAGCTCAACGGCACACTCAAGCGAATATGCCCACGCGGCGTATGACGCTCAGCGGCAACCTCACTCTCGGCACTGTCTAACATGGTCAAAATCACTCGGCATTTCTCTAAATAGGCGGCGCCTGCCGAAGTTAATGTTAAACGCCGTGTGCTACGCACCATCAGCTTGACACCAAGATAACGCTCTAAGGCCGCGATTTGCCGCGTCACCACCGACCGCGCCACATTCATTTGCTGGGCTGCGGCGGCAAAACTGCCCAATTCTGCCACTCGCACAAAGGCTTGCATGGCATCTAGTCTGTCCATTGTTGCTCATCCAGCAATAAAGAATTGTTGATTGTCGGCTATTTTGCAGCAAATAGAGCCGGTACAGTAGCACCATACTTTATCGAGCCAGCGACGATGCAAACCACTCAACCCATTTTATTCGTGCCTCACGGCGCACCAACGATGGCACTGCAGCCCGGTGCGGCAGGGATGGCGTTGGCTGAACTGGGTCGGCGACTGACCACCCCACGCGCCATTGTGATCATCAGCCCACATTGGATGACTGCCCACCCGACAGTGGGATATGCCCATCGGCCAGCAACAGTGCATGATTTTTGGGGATTTCCTGCTGCGTTATACCAGCTTCACTATCCGGCAACCGGCTGCCCCGAGGTGGCCACGTTAGTCAGTAATTTGCTGCAAAGTCAGGGCTTGGTGACAGAACAGGCAGCGAAACAAGGATTAGATCATGGGGCATGGATTCCCCTGCGCTTATTGTTCCCCGAAGCCTCGGTGCCGGTGGTACCGCTGTCATTGGTGGCCAATCCAGACCCTCGCTATCACTTTCAGCTCGGGCAGGCACTGGCGCCGTTGGCACAACACAATATTTTGCTGATTGCCTCCGGCAATCTCACGCATAACTTGCGCGATTTTCAGGTGTCACAGCGAGAGAGTGGGACAGATTTGCACTATGTCACCGCTTTTTCGGCGTGGATGGCACAGCGTTTAGCCGAGCAGGATTTGCCTGCTTTGTTTGACTACCGCCGCCAAGCCCCTGCGGCACAACGTGCCCATCCAACGGATGAGCATTTATTGCCGTTGTTTATCGCGCTTGGGGCTGCCAGCCGCCACCATCACCGGCCACAGGCTTTTCATCGGGGTATCAGTGATGCCGTGATTTGTATGGATGGCTATCAATGGCCTGTTAGAGAGAACGCATAATGAACACACACTACACCGCCACGGCAAAAGCGCTACATTGGCTGATGGCCGTTCTATTGATCGGCACCCTCTCGGTAGGTTGGTATATGACCGATTTGGCGTTATCGCCACTCAAACTACAACTGTATTCATGGCATAAATGGGCAGGTGTGACGGCATGGTGGCTGTTGCTGTTGCGGCTAGTCTGGCGGCATCGCCATCCGCCGCCTGCCTTACCCAATACCATGCCAGCAATGCAACAAACCCTCGCCCATGCCGGTCATCTGCTGTTGTATCTGTTGATGTTTAGCATTCCTTTATCGGGCTGGTTAATGAGCTCGGCCAAAGGGTTTCAAACTGTGTATTTCGGTGTGTTGCCGTTACCGGATGTGATTGAAAAAAGCGAATCAGCTGCGGCACTGCTGGGTAATTTACATGGTTTACTCAATTTGCTGTTGCTGGCGGTGCTCGCTGCCCATATTGCGGCAGCCCTAAAACATCATTTCATCGACCGCGATGCTATTTTGCGTCGTATGTTGCCAGATTTTGGAAAGAAAAAATCATGAAAAAAGCGTTGTTTACCGTGTTATTCAGCAGTGTCGTTGCCAGTGCAGCCTATGCCGCGCCCTACACTCAAATTGACAGCAGTAAAAGCCGAGTTGAGTTTGGCTATCGTCAGATGGGCGTTGGAATGCAAGGTCATTTCAAACGGGTACAAGCACAATTACAACTCGACCCAGCACAACTTCAGTCGGCAAAAGCACAGATTGATATTGACCTGAACAGTATCGACACCGGCTCAGCCGAGGCCAATCAAGAAGTGGCTGGCAAAGCGTGGTTTGATAGTAAAACCTACCCCACAGCACGTTTCATCAGTAAAGAAGTCAAAGCGGTAGGGCCACAGCAATATCAAGTCAGCGGTACCTTGACTATTAAAGGCCGCAGTCAACCGATTATTGCCGCTGCCACACTCACTCCCCAAGGCAATCAAGCCCTGATTAAAGGCAAATTCCGTTTTAAACGGTCAGATTTTGCGATTGGTGAAGGGGTATGGGCCAGCTTTGATACGGTCGCCAATGAAATCGACGTGCAATTTCAGTTTCTTGCCAAATAACCCTGTTGTTTCTTTTTAGGAGATGTTCCATGTTATCCGTTCGCCGTTTAGCTGCTGTCTTAGCCTTGAGCACTGTGATCACCGCTCCCGCTTTTGCTGCACCCGAGACCTATGTGATTGATAACAGTCACACCTTTCCACGTTTTTCCTACAGCCACTTTGGTTATTCCACCCAAGTGAGCCGGTTTAATAAAACCACCGGCACCATTTCATGGGACAAGGCCAAAAAACAAGGGAGCGTGGACATCACGATTGATATGAAGTCGGTGGATACCGGTTTTTCTGTGTTTGATGAGCATATCCAAGGCGAAGATTTCTTAGACACAGCGCGTCACCCACAAGCCAAATTCACTTCTAGTAAAGTGGTATTTGAAGGGGATAAACCGGTGGCGATTGAAGGTAAATTGACGATTAAAGGCGTAACCAAACCCGTGACCTTAAAAGTCACCTCGTTCCACGCCATGCCACATCCAATGCTGAAAAAAGATGCAATCGGTGCCAATGCCACCACCACCATCAAGCGCTCTGAATTTAATGCAGGTAAGTATGCCCCTCATGTTGGGGACGAAGTGCAAATTGATATTGCGGTTGAAGCCATCAAACAGTGAGCGGCCACGGGCCACTAAACTCACTGCCAAAGCGGAGATAAGCCTGTTCTGCGGCGGCAGTGAGAAAGCGTTGACCGAAGTTAGGCGGGCAGGTGTAGCAGTAGGCTTGCCCCCCACAACGAAAAGCCAGTGTTACAGCATGTAAGTAACCACGGTCTGCCGGCGGTGAATGAGGGTGGTAACGGAGATCACCCAAAATCGGCGCACCCAGACTTTTCAGTGCCACACGGATTTGGTGGGTACGTCCAGAATGTGGCCGCAACAGAAAAAGACGACCGCCTAAGCCATCACCAGCAGAGACAAATTCTGTGATGGCGGGATGTTGCCGTGACAGCGTTAATTTCCAACTTCCATTGCGTGCCGCCACCATATCGCCGACCACCTTGCCTTGTTTCTTTTTCGGTTGGCGGTTGGACAGCGCCAGATAGCGTTTTTCAATCTGATGTTCGGCAAATTGCTGTCCCAATTCACGCGCTGCCGCTGCATGACGTGCAATCAGCAATAAACCCGAGGTTAGGGTGTCGAGACGATGCACAGCAAACAACGGTGCTTCGTCCCCTAATACTTGGCGTAATAACGGAAACAGCGCAGGGGCAGCCTCTTGTTGATGAAACGACAAACCAGCTGGTTTATCGAGCACCACAAAATCTGCCGTCTGCGCCACAATCCGTTGCGCGAGTGCCTCAGCGGTTAAGGATAGAACCACAACAGGCTATATCCCGATGATTTCAACTGGCCCAAATCGAGGTGCATCAACACTTTTACTTCGCTGCTGCCATTAAATTGTTGCAGTTTGAAATCGGTTTCCGACAAATACTGCTCCGGTGTGAAGACCCGCCGCGCCAGCAAATGATCCTCTCCATCTTTTAAACTCACTTCTAAATGAGGATAGGACTGTGGATACGGTGCATGGTTACGCAAGGTGGCAGAGAGCTGTACCAAATTGGGATGATCGGGCACAAAAGTCAGTTCTGACCACTCGGTGCGTAAAAACTCTGCCTTTTGTGGTAACGGTACATCACAACCAAAACCTGAACAGACGCTTTCTAACATAGGCCGTGCCCCCGGCACTTCCGCGCCCAATTCGGTGCGGTAGAGATAGGCCATTTGTGCCATCAAAGCGACAGTTGCCACCATGCTGCCACCCAACCATAACCATGATAGTGCTGCTGACTGTGACTTTTTCTTAGTCAAAGGCGGTGGGGGAATTTCCGCAAAGGGATCGGCAGTAAATGCCGGATGACCAAAGGGAAACGAGTCGAGATTATCAGGGGGCGGTGGCTCCTCGATAATTTCCTCACGATTAGGATGACGGCGGCTCGACTGGCCATTGGCCTGTCCGCTTAACGACACTTTGGCGTCATCATCCTCTTCATCATCAAAGGGAATAATCGGCGCCATCGGTGCCATCTCTG
>Ga0079301_1000273_pt1 | contig 24813 bp, 26 predicted proteins | sample Wag4_2014_7_11_3_FD_74797 | JGI IMG/M metagenome (GOLD analysis project Ga0079301, IMG submission 74797) | Fresh water mixed with fracking chemicals microbial communities from Ohio, USA - Utica-2 Time Series FC 2014_7_11 | ecosystem: Engineered > Industrial production > Chemical products > Input... | reverse complement strand
GTGGCGACGGTGTTGATTATTATGTTTGGCAAAACCTTAGCCGCTGTCGGTTTAGTCTTGTTGTTCCGTTATCCCTTTAACACGGCGTTAACCGTGGCGGCTAGCTTGGCTCAAATTGGCGAATTTTCGTTTATTTTGGCTGGTTTGGGATTGGCGCTGGGTTTGTTACCGCAAGAAGGCATGAGCTTGGTATTGGCGGGGGCGTTGATTTCGATTGCCTTAAACCCTCTGCTGTTTACCTTGGTGCAACCGCTGAAAAAATGGCTGTTGGCCCGTTCGGCATGGGCGCGGCAATTGGAACAGCGGCAAGACCCGTATGCAGAGCTGCCAATGAGCACCGAGCGTCATTTTTTATCGGGACAGGTGGTGTTAGTCGGCTATGGCCGAGTCGGTAGCCGGATTGCCTCTGCCTTAAAAGAACGCGGTATTCCCTTTGTTGTCGCGGAACAAAATCGCGAAGTGGTTGAAGCCTTGCGGCAACAGGGCATGGCTGCCGTCTCAGGTGATGTGACAGACCCGGCGGTGTTGATTCAAGCCCATATTGCCAATGCAGCGATGTTGGTCGCTGCTTGCCCCGATCCGTTGGTGATTCGGCAAATGATAGAAACTGCGAAAATGCTGAACCCCAATATCGAGGTGGTGTTGCGTAGCCATAGCGAGGAGGAATCGCTGTTATTTGAAAAAGAAGGTGGGACAGTGTTTTTTGCCGAGGAACAATTGGCCAATGGCATGGCGCAGCATGTCTTGGCACGATTTTCTCCTAATACCGACCATGCCCACGGATAAAGTCGAGAAAATGCGGCTAAAACAACTAAAATATCGTTTTTGTTTCGGGTGAAAAATATGTCGTTTCCTGTGATTACCATTGATGGCCCGTCCGCTTCCGGTAAGGGTACGGTGGCCAGCCGCGTTGCGGCCGCATTGGGGTTTCATTATTTAGACTCAGGGGCTTTGTACCGCGTGCTGGCGTTATATGCACAACAGAAACAAGTGGCATGGGATAACGAAGCTCGCCTTGCCTTATTGGCCGTGCGTTTGCCGCTGTCGTTTGAACAGGGACGTGCTTGTGTAGATGGCCAAGATTGTGACGATTTCATTCGTGGAGAGGAAATCGGGGCTGGCGCTTCGCAAATCGCCGCTTTGCCAGCTGTTCGCTCGGCATTATTACAACGTCAACGCGATTTTTGCCAAGCGCCCGGGCTGGTCACTGATGGCCGTGATATGGGTTCAGTGGTGTTTCCGGATGCCACTTTAAAGATTTTTCTGACAGCTTCTGCCGAAGAACGCGCGCAAAGACGGTATAAGCAGTTGATAGAAAAGGGCCAATCTGCTAACCTCGCACGCCTTCAACAAGACATTGAAGCGCGTGATGCGCGTGATGCCTCTCGCTCGGTTGCCCCGTTGCGACAAGAACACGACGCGCGTTTACTGGATACCACTGAACTGGACATCGCCACTGCTGTGGCACAGGTTTTAGCTTGGTATCGTGCTCTGCCTTGAGTGAAGTGGTTGTTTGCTGTGGTGATGTGAGGATCACGACAGTGTTTTTTAACTAACCCCGGTGGGGTTTTTCTCCACCTATTGAGTATTTTTTACATGACTACCACCCCCGTAATGGAAAGCTTTGCCGCCCTGTTTGAGGAAAGCCTGACCCGTCAGGACATGAAAGCTGGTGAGGTGATCACTGCTGAAGTGGTCGCAATCGACCAAAACTTTGTCACTGTGAATGCCGGTTTGAAATCCGAATCTTTGGTACCGGTTGATGAATTCAAAAATGACAAAGGCGAAGTTGAAGTTGAAATCGGCGACTTCGTGACTGTTGCTATCGATAGCCTCGAGAATGGCTATGGCGAAACCAAACTGTCCCGCGACAAAGCAAAACGCATGGCAGCTTGGATTGAGCTGGAAGAAGCGCTCGAAGCCGGTACCATCCTGTCTGGTCTGATCAGCGGTAAAGTGAAGGGTGGTTTGACCGTGATGGTCAACGGTATCCGTGCTTTCTTGCCTGGTTCGTTGGTGGATACCCGTCCAGTGAAGGACACCACACCTTACGAAGGCAAGCAAGTTGAATTCAAAGTGATCAAACTTGATCGCAAACGCAACAACGTTGTGGTGAGCCGCCGCGCTGTGCTGGAAGAAACCTTGGGTGAAGAACGCAAAGCGTTGCTGGAAAACCTCAAGGAAGGCGCGATTGTTAAAGGCGTGGTTAAAAACATCACCGACTACGGCGCGTTCGTTGATCTGGGTGGTATCGATGGTCTGTTGCACATCACCGACTTGGCATGGCGCCGTGTTAAACATCCAACAGAAGTGTTGGCTGTGGGTGATGAAGTCGAAGCCAAAGTGCTCAAATTCGACCAAGACAAAAACCGCGTTTCCTTGGGTCTCAAACAGTTGGGCGAAGATCCATGGGTGGGTCTGTCCCGTCGCTATCCTTCCGGCACCCGTCTGTTTGGCCGCGTGACCAACTTGACCGACTACGGCTCATTCGTCGAAATCGAACAAGGTATCGAAGGCTTGGTGCACGTCTCCGAAATGGACTGGACCAACAAGAACGTTCACCCATCCAAAGTGGTTGCTTTGGGTGATGAAGTTGAAGTCATGATCTTGGAAATCGACGAAGATCGTCGTCGTATCTCCTTGGGTATGAAACAGTGCATGCCAAACCCATGGGATGATTTTGCTGCTAACTACAAAAAAGGCGACAAAATCTCCGGTACCATCAAGTCGATCACCGACTTCGGTGTGTTTATCGGCTTGCCTGGTGGCATCGATGGTTTAGTGCACTTGTCTGATCTGTCTTGGAACGAAGCTGGCGAAGAAGCCGTGCGTAAGTTCAAGAAAGGTGACGAAGTTGAAGCCGTGGTGTTGGCAATCGACGTTGAGCGCGAGCGCATCTCCATGGGCATCAAACAGTTGGATGGCGATCCTTTCAACAACTTCATCGCAATGCACGACAAAAACGCAATTGTTAAAGGCGTAGTGAAATCTGCTGATGCCAAAGGCGCGACGATTGCGTTGGATGGTGACGTTGAAGGTTACTTACCTGCTTCCGAAGTGTCGCGTGACCGCGTTGAAGACATTCGTTCCCACGTCAAAGACGGCGACGAATTAGAGCTGATGATCATCAATATCGACCGTAAGAACCGTTCGATTAAGTTGTCGATCAAAGCTAAAGATGCCGCTGAAGAAGCTGGTGCAATGAAATCCTTGCAGGCAGATGCAGCAGGTAACGCAGGTACCACCAACTTAGGTGCACTGCTGAAAGCTAAACTGTCTGGCGGTAACGAGTAAGCGGAATCGTGATGACCAAATCCGAGCTGATTGCCAAGCTCGCAGAACGTTATCCGCAACTGGTTGCTAAAGACGCTGAGATGGCCGTCAAGGCCATCTTGGATGCGATGGCAACCAGCCTTGCTCGTGGGCAAAGAATAGAGATTCGTGGATTCGGTAGTTTCGATCTCAACTACCGTCCTCCGCGTTTAGGTCGCAATCCCAAATCTGGTGCCAGTGTGTCTGTACCTGAAAAGTATGTGCCACACTTCAAAGCAGGTAAGGAACTGCGTGAACGTGTCGATGCCCACGCACAAACGAATGCTTGAGCTTTGGCTCTCATCTGAGGAAAACGCCGTGAAGTAATTCACGGCGTTTTTCATTGTTAGGCCCGTTGGTTTACACTATCGGGCCTAACCCATTTATAGAGGCTGCCATGCGTTATGTGATTTGGGCGCTCAAGCTATTGGTCTTTATCTTGTTGCTGGCGTTGGCGATGCAAAATACGCTGCCCGTGACCTTACATCTTTTCCTTGGTTATGTCTGGGAAGCCCCGCTGATTGTCTTGTTATTGGCTTTTTTCTCGACAGGTGCCGCCTTGGGTTTAATGGCTGGTTTTGTCTATTACTTGCGGTTACGGCGTGAGCTAACGGTGTTGAAAAAAGAATTGCGACAACGCAGTGCACCGATGTCGTCGGTGGTGGATGACCCGAGTGATGCCATTGCTAACTGACACTATTTTTTGTTTTTTGAATAAGAGAGCAGCCGGTGCAGGATTTTGAACTGTGGTGGTTATTGGTCTTTCCGGCATTTTTTGGCTTGGGCTGGTTAGCGGCACGGATTGATATGCGTGCGGTGTTGGCACAAGCTAAGGCCGTTCCTTCTGCCTATTTCCGTGGGTTACATGCTCTATTGGACGACAACACCGAAGTTGCTGTGCGTGAATTGACCGAGGTAGCACGAGCCAATCCCAAAGCGTTTGAATTAGAGCTGGCGGTGGGGCGTTTGCATCGCCGTCGTGGAGAGAACGACCTCGCGATTCGTCTCCATCAACGTATGTTGGACGATCAAGAACTGCCTGCTAATCAAAAAGACCGTGTGCGCTTGGAGTTGGCCGAGGACTTTTTGCGGGCGGGGTTGGTGGATCGCGCCGAAGAGTTGTTGTTGAGTTTGGAACCGACACCTTTTGCACAAGAAGCGCGGCAACATCTGTTGGCAATCTATCAACAAGAGCGCAACTGGACACGAGCCATTGATATGGCACGGGCGCTGCGTAGTGAGGCCATGAGCTATCAGCATGAGTTGTCACAATTTTATTGCGAGTTGGCACAGGCTGCGTTGTTCAAATCGCAGTTAGACGAGGCGCGTAATTATCTTGCCGAGGCATTAACCGCCAATCGTCGTTCTGCTCGTGCCAGTTTGATCGCTGGTGATATCGAATTAGTCGCTGGTCAAACTGAGGCAGCGATTGAGGCGTGGCTACGGGTAGAAAAGCAAAACCCAGAATATCTGACCTTGGTGGCTGAGCGTTTATTAGATGCTTATGAACGATTAGAAAAACCAACTGAGGGGTTGGCCTTGTTGCGTGGTTTCTTACAAACCTTCCCCGAACTCGATTTAATCGACTTGTTATATCCGCGTATTGCCCAGCGTGAGGGAGACGAAGCCGCACTCGACTTTTTGCGTGATGCCGTACATCGCCGTCCAACCTTGGCAGGGATGGCAAAGTTGATTGATGCGCGTTTTGCCTCGCTGACGCCGGATAGTCGGCAGGATGCCGAATTAGCGCGTGATCTTGTCCTGACGCAGGTGAAGCGCTTGAGTGTCCATCGTTGTAAACGCTGTCAATTTCGCTCGAAAACCTTTTTTTGGCATTGTCCTGCTTGTAATGAGTGGGAAACTTTTACTCCCAATCGCACCGAGTCGTAATGTGCGTGGGTTTCTCCTGATTGATTTGAGTGTGTGTGAATGAATCCCCTTGCTCCTGCTGCTGCCGCTGTGACGGCCTCCCCGGTGATTGTTGCCCTCGACTTTCCCGATGCACAAGAAACCCTTGCCTTTGTATCACGTTTACCGCCGGCGAGTTGCCGCTTAAAAGTGGGTAAAGAACTTTTCACCGCGGCTGGGCCTGCATTAGTCGAGGCGCTAGTTGCCCGTGGTTTTGATGTCTTTCTTGATTTGAAATACCACGATATTCCAAACACCGTCGCCAGCGCTTGCCGTGTGGCGGCATCGTTAGGGGTATGGATGGTGGATTTACATGCCAGTGGTGGTCGGCAGATGATGGAAACTGCGCGTGAAGCCCTCGCCAATATCAGTCAACCGCCGTTGTTAATCGCGGTGACTGTATTGACCAGCATGACACCAACTGATTTGACTGAGTTGGGTTTACCAGATGCGGCAACACAAGTGATGCGGTTGGCTACCTTGGCACAAAGCAGTGGTATGGATGGTGTCGTATGTTCGGCGCAAGAAGCCGGTTTATTACGTCAGACGCTTGGGCCTGCGTTTACCTTGGTGACCCCGGGGATTCGGCCACAAGGCAGTGCCAGCAACGATCAGCATCGTATTATGACCCCTGCTGCGGCGATGGCGGCTGGTTCAAGCTATCTAGTTATTGGTCGCCCTATTACCCAAGCGGCAGATCCGGTGCAAGCGTTACAAGCGATTCATCAAGAGCTTGGGCTATCGGCATGAAAATCACGGTTGTTGGTACCGGCTATGTCGGCTTGGTGACCGGTGCATGTTTGGCCGAAGTGGGTAACCATGTGCTGTGTTTGGATGTTGATCCGGCAAAAATCGCCTTATTGCAAGGCGGCGGTATCCCGATTTACGAGCCCGGTCTTGAGGCGATGGTGAAACGCAATGCAGCAGCCGGCCGGCTATCGTTTACCACGGACATTCCTGCTGCTGTGGCACATGGCGATATTCAATTTATTGCGGTTGGTACACCTCCCGATGAAGATGGTTCCGCTGATTTGCAATATGTTCTTGCTGCTGCGCGTGCGATTGGCCGTTATATGCCAGCAGAACGAATTGTGGTGGATAAATCGACTGTCCCTGTTGGCACTGCGGATAAGGTCAAAGCGGCGATTGCAGAAGAATTGGCATTGCGTGAGTGTGCTTTACCGTTTGCCGTGGTGTCGAATCCCGAGTTTTTGAAAGAAGGGGCCGCAATCGAAGATTTTATGAAGCCAGACCGCATTGTGGTTGGGGTGGAAGATGCGCGAGCAGCAGAAAAAATGCGCCGTTTATATGCCCCTTTCCAACGCAATCATGATCGTTTATTGGTGATGGATATTCGTTCGGCTGAGCTGACGAAATATGCAGCCAATGCGATGTTAGCCACGCGCATTTCGTTTATGAATGAGTTGGCTTTGTTGGCGGAAACACTCGGGGCGGATATCGAACAGGTGCGGCAAGGGATTGGCTCGGATCCTCGAATTGGTTACCACTTTTTGTATGCCGGCTGTGGCTATGGTGGATCCTGTTTTCCGAAAGATGTGCAGGCCTTATTGCGCACAGCAGCAGAAAATCAGATGCCTTTACGGGTTTTGCAGGCTGTTGAAGCGGCGAATGAAGCACAAAAACAGGTGTTGTTGCAGAAAATCACCGCGCACTATGGCGCAGATTTACGCGCTAAACACTTTGCTGTGTGGGGCTTGGCCTTTAAGCCGAATACCGATGATATGCGCGAAGCACCAAGCTTAACCTTAATCGCTGGGTTATTAGCCGCTGGCGCAAAGGTCACAGTATACGACCCTGTTGCGATGGACGAAGCGCGTAAACGGTTGCCTGTTTCTCCTCAACTGTACTGGGCTTCGGGGATGGAAGCTGCCCTACAGGCGGCGGATGCGTTGGTGATTGTGACGGAGTGGAAAGAATTTCGTAGTCCCGACTTTGGCTTATTGGCACGTCAATTAACAGATAAAACGATTTTTGATGGCCGCAATCTTTATCCTGCTGCTGCGATGGTGGAAGCAGGTTTGACGTATTTTCCGATTGGCCGTGCCGCAGTGCGGCATCCAGCCATCGGACAGTGAGGAGTCGGTATGCGGGTGCAAATGCCTGAGCTGGCGCGCTTGCAAGCAGCGCGTGTGTTAGTGGTGGGTGATGTGATGCTGGACCGCTATTGGTTCGGTGAAGTGAGCCGAATTTCACCAGAGGCGCCAGTGCCAGTGGCGCGTATTCAACGCGGTGAAGAACGCGCCGGCGGGGCGGCAAACGTGGCGCGTAATATCGTCTGTTTGGGTGGACAAGCCACGTTGTTGTCGGTGGTGGGAGATGATGAAGCTGCGTTTACTTTAGAAAAACTCCTGCGCCATGATGGGGTACAAGTATCGTTTCGACGCGATCCAGAATTGGATACGACGGTGAAACTGCGTGTGGTCGCTCGTCAACAACAGCTTATTCGGCTCGATTTTGAGGCCGAACCTAGCCATGAAGTGTTAGCCGATAAACTTGATGATTTTGCCCAACAGTTACCACAGCATGATGTGGTGATTTTATCGGATTACGGTAAGGGCGGTTTAACGCATGTGGCGAAAATGATTGCATTGGCACAACAGGCGGGTAAGCCCGTGTTGATCGACCCTAAAGGGGATGATTGGCAAAAGTATGCCGGTGCCACGTTGTTAACACCGAATAAAAGTGAATTTAAACAAGTCGCTGGGGCATGGCAGAGTGAGGCACAACTGAGTGAGCGTGCCCAACAACTGCGGCAACAATTGGCCTTACAGGCATTATTGGTTACCCGCAGCGAAGAAGGCATGAGCCTGTTCCGTGAGGCTGGCGAGGCAGTGCATGTCCCGACCCAAGCGCGTGAAGTATTCGATGTTTCGGGGGCGGGTGATACGGTGATTGCCAGTTTGGGTTTGATGTTAGCGGCGGGGGTGGCCCTTCCTGAAGCAATGGGCTTGGCGAATGTGGCTGCTGGCATTGTGGTTGGAAAATTAGGCACGGCAACGGTCAGTGCCGCTGAATTACAACACGCGCTACACCAGCACGCATAAAGGAAAAATTATGTATATCGTTGTGACTGGAGCCGCTGGTTTTATTGGCTCAAATTTGGTTCGTGCACTGAATGAACGCGGTGAAAATCGCATTATTGCCGTTGATGATTTAACGGATGGGATGAAGTTTCGCAATTTAGTGGATTGTGAAATCAGTCATTACATCGATAAAACCGATTTTATTGAGATGCTGTTAGATGGGACGTGGGATGGTGAAATCATGGCCATTCTACACCAAGGCGCATGTTCCGATACCATGGAGCACAATGGTAAGTATATGATGGAAAACAACTATCAATACTCCATTAGTTTGCTCGAATATTGCCAGCAAGATGCCATTCCTTTCTTGTATGCCTCCAGTGCAGCGGTGTATGGCGGTGGACAAGTGTTTGTTGAGTCACGCGAATTTGAATCGCCATTAAATGTCTATGGCTACTCAAAATACCTGTTTGATCAGCATGTGCGCCGCCGGATCAACCAAGGTTTATCAGCACAAGTGGCTGGTTTCCGCTATTTCAATGTCTATGGTCGCCATGAACAGCACAAAGGCCGGATGGCATCGGTTGCTTTCCACCACTTCAATCAATACCGCGACACTGGCAAAGTTAAACTGTTTGGGGCGTATGACGGCTATGCCGAAGGGATGCAAAGTCGAGATTTTGTCTCGGTAGAAGATGTGGTGAAGGTCAACTTGTTCTTCCTCGACAATCCAGAAAAATCCGGCATCTTTAACCTCGGCACCGGACGTGCCGAGCCATTCAATGCCGTGGCGGTAGCGGCAGTCAATGCTTGTCGCGCACAACAGGGTGAAGCTGCGTTGTCGTTGGCCGATATGGTGGCGCAAGGGATTGTGGAATACATTGATTTCCCTGAGGCACTCAAAGGGAAATATCAAAGCTATACCTGTGCTGATATTTCTTTATTGCGTCAGGCGGGCTATCAAGAGCCATTCCTCACCGTGGCAGAGGGCGTAGAACGCTATGCCCAACAAACTTTGTGAGCGTAAAAAATGGGCAATCGTGTTATTCCCGTGACTCCCTTCGACCAGAACTGTTCTTTGGTGTGGTGTGATGTGACTAAGAAAGCGGTGGTGATCGATCCGGGTGGTGATGTCGCTATCATTATGGCCGCTATTGCTCAGGTCGGTGTGACAGTGGAAAAAATTATTCTCACCCACGGCCATCTTGACCATGTTGGCGGTAGCGCAGCGTTAGCAGCAGAATTGAACATCCCTGTGTGGGGGCCACATCCTGCCGATCAGTATTGGTTAGATGGCTTGCCGCGACAATCGCAGATGTTTGGCTTTCCTTTTACGCCTGCCTTGCAACCTGACCAATGGTTACAAGAGGGGGAAGTGATCGCTTGTGGTGAACGCCAATTCGAGGTGATTCACTGCCCGGGACATACGCCCGGTCATGTGGTGTTGTTTGACCGTGAGGCGAAACAGGCATGGGTGGGGGATGTGTTGTTTGCTGGTTCAATTGGCCGCAGTGATTTTCCCGGTGGCAATCACGATACCTTGGTGGCGTCAATCCGCGACAAACTTTTCCCCTTGGGAGATGATGTCAGTTTCATTCCGGGGCATGGCCCAGATTCAACCTTTGGTGAAGAACGCCGCAGCAACCCCTTTGTTGCTGATCGTCGCTTTGGGTAAACTGTAGGAATCGCTAGCTTTTAAGCTGGGAACGATGTCAAAATTAAACGCTTTATTCTATACAACGACTCGGACGGAGTAATCTAAGATGTCAATGGCTGACCGCGATGGTTTCATTTGGTACGACGGCAAATTGGTGGATTGGCGCGAAGCAAACACCCATGTACTGACCCACACCTTACACTACGGTATGGGCGTGTTTGAAGGGGTGCGCGCATATGAAACTGCGCGTGGCCCAGCCGTGTTCCGCTTGCAAGACCATACCGACCGTTTATTCCGTTCTGCCAAAATTTTGGGTATGGATTTGCCCTTCTCAAAAGAAGAAATCAATCAAGCACACCTTGATGTGGTAAAGGCAAATCAACTCAAATCCTGCTATTTCCGTCCTATGGCTTTTTACGGTTCTGGCAAGCTGGGCGTGGCACCGATGAAAAACGATGTGCGCGTGATTGTGGCCGCATGGCCGTGGGGCGCGTATTTGGGTGAAGAGGGTTTGGAAAAAGGGATTCGTGTCAAAACCAGTTCCTTTACCCGCCACCATGTCAACATCACAATGTGTAAAGCCAAAGCCAATGGCAACTACATGAACTCGATTTTGGCAAACAACGAAGCCACTGCCGATGGCTATGATGAAGCCTTGTTGTTGGATGTGGATGGTTTTGTTGCTGAAGGCTCGGGCGAAAATATCTTTATCGTGCGTAAAGGCAAACTCTATACCCCAGACCTGACCAGCGCCTTAGAAGGCATCACCCGCGATACGATTGTGCAATTAGCGGCTGAGATGGGGTTGGAGTTGATCGAAAAACGTATCACCCGTGACGAAGTGTATAGCGCAGATGAAGCGTTCTTCACTGGCACGGCTGCTGAAGTGACACCAATTCGCGAACTAGACCGTCGCCCAATTGGTGAAGGCGTGCGCGGTCCTATCACCACAGAACTGCAAAAACGCTATTTCGCTTGTGTTAAAGGTCAAGATGAAAGCCATGCTGATTGGCTGACCTATATCGCGTAAGGATGATGGTATGAGTGCTTTGAAAGAAAACCGCGCCAAATACATTGAAGTCAAAGGCGATGACTTGCCCCTACATTGCCCAATGCCCGATATGGTGAAGTGGAATCAACACCCTCGGGTGTTCTTGGCGATTGATCGTAGTGAGAATGGTGAAGTGCAATGCCCATACTGTGGCACTCGCTACAAGCTGGTTGGCCCAGTGAAGAAACATCACTAAGCCGATTGCTTTTTATCATTCCGACCCCTGTCGGTAAGGTGCGGCGTGTCCGCACCTTTTTTGCTTATTACAATGATCAAAAAAATCTTAGTGCTCACGCCTGCTTGGGTTGGGGATGCGGTCATGGCGCAACCGCTTTATCGGCGTTTGCAACAACGCCATCCCGAGGCGGTGATTGATGTCTTGGCACCTGCATGGACAGCGGCGATACATGGTCGGATGTCAGAAATTCGGCGGGTGATCGAAAACCCTTTTGCTCACGGCCAACTGCGTTTGCGCGATCGCTACCGTTTGGGGCGTAAGCTGGCGCAAGAGGGCTATCAACAAGCGATTGTCTTACCCAATTCACTGAAATCGGCGCTGATTCCTTGGTTTGCGGGCATCCCCTGTCGTACTGGTTGGGTGGGGGAAATGCGTTATGGTTTATTAAACGATGCGCGCAAGCTGGATAAAACCGCTTTGCCGAGTATGTTAGAGCGTTTTTTGGCCTTGGCCGAACCGCCTAAAACAACCGTAAACAAACCCTTGCCGTTTCCTATTCTACAAGCCAAGCCGGTGCCTGCCACTGTTTTGGCGCGTTATGGTTTAGGGTTAGAAAAAACCGTGGTGGCATTGTGTCCGGGGGCAGAATACGGCCCCGCAAAACGGTGGCCGGTGGCACATTTTGCGGCTGTTGCACAACAAGCGGTGGCGGCAGGACATCAGGTGTGGATTTTTGGTTCACCGAAAGATGCCGAGTTTGGGACGGCGATTCGTGAGCTGGCGCCTTTGCCGGCGGTAGTCGATTTATGTGGTAAAACCACATTGGAAGAGGCGATTGATTTATTGGCCTGTGCCAAGGTGGCGGTGTGTAACGATTCGGGTTTAATGCACATTGCTGCGGCACTTGGTGTGCCTTTGGTCGCGTTGTATGGCTCATCTAGCCCAGAATTTACCCCGCCATTAACCGAGCGGGCGAGTATTATGTCATTAAATTTATCTTGCAGTCCCTGTTTTGAACGGGTATGTCCGTTAAAACACACTGATTGTTTGCAACAACTTCAGCCAGCCCAAGTGTACCAACAGGTAGAACACTGGCTGCTTGCCTAAAGGCACCGGCAGTATATTAAAGGACAGATGAGGAATGCTTGTTTCTACCGAAGAAAATTCTCGTCGTATGGAGCTTGTACGTGCGGCTGCACGTCTATTTCGTGATCGTGGTTATGAACGAACCACGGTGCGTGATATTGGTAATGCGGTAGGGTTGCAGTCGGGTAGCTTGTTCTATCATTTTCGAACTAAAGAAGAAATTCTGGTCGCTGTGATGGCCTTGGGGATTAGCAATACCACAGAACAGCTGGCGGCTGCATTGGCCGAGGTGCAACATCCTCGCGATAAAGTGGCCACCTTGATTCGGGTGCATCTGCACTCTTTATTGGGCGAAAACCAAGCTGCACTAGAGGTCATGTTATACGAGTGGCGCAGTGTGTCAGAAGAACAGCGTCCGGGGCTGATTATTTTGCGTGATCGCTACGAAGCGCTGTGGCAACAGGCTTTAGACGAGGCGGCAGCAGTGGGCTTGGTCAAGCCCGATACCCGCTTATTACGCCGCACGTTGTTAGGCAGTTTGCATTGGTCAGTGCAATGGTTCCGCCGTGAAGGGGAATTATCAGTGGATGAATTAGCAGAACGTATGTTAGAGCTGGTGTTGGTTACCAAATAAGGGCGGCAACCTCAGCCGGCGAGTTGTACTTGGTTGCGTCCTTGTTGTTTCGCGAGATAGAGGGCTTCATCGGCTTGTTTGAGTGTTGCGGTAAGACTGTGTTTTGTGACTGCAGAAACACCAATGCTGATATTAAGCCGGAGTTCTCCTTGTGGAGTGGTGACAGGTCGATGCATAAGCTGTTGTCGCACATCGTTTAAACGGCTGACAAAATCACTGATGTTGCCATTGGCAATCGCCGTCACAAATTCTTCCCCACCAAAGCGGGCGGTTAAACCATCGGGAAAATGTTCTTGCAATAACTGCCCGACAAATTGAATGGCAACATCGCCTATATCGTGGCCATAGGTGTCATTGACTTGTTTGAAAAAATCAATGTCACTGATGGCAACACAATATTCGCCTTTGACACGCGCCATCTGATCTAAAAAATGACGCCGATTTGATAAATTGGTGAGCGGGTCTCGATTGGCTGCATGTTCGAGTGCTTGCACATTCTCGATAAATTCAATGTTGCGCGTGATACGACAAAAGAACTCTTCGGGACTGAACGGTTTGTGCATAAAATCATCTGCACCTGCTTTGATAAAACGGGCGCTGATGACCGGATTAGTCAGCCCAGAAATACCAATAATCGACAAGCGATTATTGCCATACCGTCGCCGAATTTCGCTGGCAAAGCGCATCCCATCCATCCCCGGCATATCTTGATCGGTGAGCACTAAACGAATACTGCGCTCTTGAAGCAACACGTTCAACCCTGCTTGGGCGCTATTTGCTTCGAACACTTGATAATGCTGCCGTTCGAGTAAATGCCGTAGGTAATTCCGCATCAACGCAGCATCATCAACAATTAACACGCCGATATTGGGATTTTTTTGCAGTCGGTTCAGCATCCGTACTACATATTCCAGTGCCGCAGGGCTGTCTTTCGGGACATAGTCCACCACCGAGAGGGCGAGGATTTTATCGCGGATAGAAATGTCGCTGTGTGCGGTCAGGGCGAGCGTCGGAATATTGGCGTCAATCAATAAGGGTAGGATTTCCCCTTCGATGGCATCCGGTAGGCAATAATCAGCCACAGCAGCAAAGAAATCGCCGTCGGTCGCTAAAATCTGTTCCACTTCTTGTAGGTTCATTGCCACTGTCGGGGCAAATCCTGCGGAATAAAGTAATTTAGTCAGACGTTTGAGCATCATCAAACTGTCTTCAACTATCAGCACTTTGGGCCGAATCGTCTCAAAGGGATCTGCGGCGACGTACATGAGTGAGTGAACCTTTGCGGGGAGATCGAGAGAGCTTATCGCAAAAATGATCTATTTATCTTTTGCTGTGTTTTTGTTATTTTATTTTTGTTTTGATTTATTGCAAGTAAATTTTATATTTATTGGGGATGGTGTGCTCACCGCTGCCAAGTCGAACCAGCGGTGAGTGAAGAGACAAATTAGTTCGTTGGTGCTAATAGCCGGTTTAATAGCTGGCCGAGTGGGATGAGTTTGCCGTGAAAAAAGTGGCCTGCACCGGGAAAGACCACCACCGGTAGCTGTTGTGGCCGTGCCCATACCAATACATCAGCTAACGGGATCACCTCATCTTCTTCTCCATGAATCACCAACGTATCTGGTGGGACTTCGGCGACTTGTATTTCATAACGGTTCACAGCAGGGCCAAGCAAAATCAACCGTTGAGCTGCAACCCGTTGGCGGACATGACTCATGACAAAACCACCAAAGGAAAACCCCGCCAACACCAACGGCAAAGCGGTCCCATGCTGTTGCTGGGCAAAGTCGATGACCGCTAACACATCTTCTACTTCACCTCGGCCATAGTCGTGTTCGCCCTCGCTGGCGCCCACGCTGCGTAAATTCGGACAATAAACGGTATAGCCAAGCTGTGACAGGCTTTTCGCACAGGTTTGCACCACCTTATTGGTGTGTGTACCTCCTTGCAGTGGGTTGGGATGCGCCACTACCGCAATGCCGCGTGTCGGGCCTTTAGCCATCACAACGATCGTGTCTAACCCACCCACTGGGCCAGCGATGGTGATTTTTTCCGGCATCTTAAGCATGGTCCGCCACTCGCAAGCGTTCAACGATACGACCATGTTGCAGATGTTCAGTCAAAATTTCATCAATATCTTCTTCGTCAACAAAGGTATACCAGATGGCTTCGGGATATACCACTAACAAGGGTCCTTGTTCACACCGATCAAAACAGCCCGCTTTTTGTACCCGAACCCGTCCGCTATCCAGTAAACCCAGTGCTTTTACTTTTTGTTTGGCATAGTCGAGCATCGCACTGCCGCCATGATTGTGACAGCATTGCCGTTCACCCTCGGCACGTTGATTGACACAGAAAAAAACATGATGGTTGTAGTAACTCATCACAGTTGCCTTTCTTTATAAAAAAATCGAATCACTGCGATCATTCGTGGCTGTCCCAACTGCGGTTAGGATCGAGGACCGCATTTTCAAACCGTGAATACATCCCCCGGAAGGCCAAGCGCACAATCCCCGTTGGGCCATTCCGATGTTTACCAATAATCACCTCGGCTAAACCTTTATCGGGTGAATCAGGGTTGTAGTATTCATCACGGTACATAAACATAATCAAATCGGCGTCTTGCTCAATGGCACCCGACTCACGCAAATCAGACATCATTGGCCGTTTATTGGGCCGTTGTTCAACCGAGCGGTTTAACTGTGACAAGGCAATCACTGGCACTGAGAGTTCCCGTGCCAAGCCTTTCATCGCCCGCGAAATCTCCGAAATTTCCGCTGTACGATTTTGTTGTTGGCGCGCACCGTGGCTGCTACCGCTCATCAACTGTAAATAATCCACCACAATTAGCCCCAATTTCCCATCAAAACGGCGTGCTAAACGCCGCGAACGGGCGCGCAACTCGAGCGCGGATAAGCTGGGGGTTTCATCAATAAAAATTTTTGCATCCGCCAGCACACCTAGGGCGTGGGTAAATTTTTGCCAATCCTCATCGTCAAAACGACCGGTACGCAATTTATGTTGATCGAGCCGACCAACCGAGCCGATCATCCGTGTTGCCAACTGGGTGGCTGGCATTTCCATTGAAAAAACGGCAACTGGCAGCGCAGTTTGAATCGCAACATTCTCGGCCAAATTCATGGCAAAAGCGGTTTTCCCCATCGAGGGCCGCCCCGCCACAATAATCAGATCACCGGGTTGTAAGCCAGAGGTTTTCTCATCGATATCAATAAACCCAGTGGGAATGCCTGTCACCGCATCGGGATTGTCTCGGCTATAGAGATGGTCAATTCGCGTGGTGACTTCGGTGAGGATATCTGGCATTTCCAAAAAGCCTTGCTGCGTGCGAGCACTGCTTTCAGCAATTTGAAACACCTTGGATTCGGCTTCATCCAACAGCTGGGCAGCTTCTCGTCCCTGTGGGTTAAAAGCCGATTCCACAATCTCGTTGCCAACCGAAACCAACTGCCGCATCACCGATTGTTCACGCACAATTTCGGCATAACGCTTGATGTTGGCTGAGGAAGGCGTGTTTTGTGTCAACGTGACGAGATACGATAAGCCCCCGATCAATTCCAATTCGTTTTGTGCCTGTAAACGTTCGGAAACGGTGAGGGCATCGGCGGGGCGACTGGCATCTAATAGCCGTACAATCGCCAACCAAATCAGGCGGTGTTCATGGCGATAAAAGTCTTGTGCCATGATTAAGTCAGCGACTTTTTCCCACGCGCTGTTATCTAACAGCAACGCCCCAAGCACGGCTTGTTCTGCCTCGGTGGAATGGGGCGGTAGGCGTAATTCAGATAAAGGGTCGGCAGGTAAGGATTCAGACATGAAACAAAACCGTTTCACAATAACGAGTGGCTGCGTAGTTTAGCAGTTTCGCCCTGCCACGACGCCACTCGACCACGCCCATTGAAAGTTATATCCCCCCAACCAGCCAGTCACATCCACCACTTCACCAATGAAAAATAACCCTGGCACCCGTTGTGCCATCAGGGTTTTCGAGCTCAATTCTCGGGTGGAGACACCACCGCGTGTCACCTCGGCTTTTTTGTAACCTTGCGTACCGTTGGGGCGTAATTGAAATTGATGGGCTGCTTGTTCAAGCTGTGCCAAGTGTTTTTTGCTGAGTTGGCGACTGTTGCCATCAATGCCCAACCGTTGTAACCACGCTTCGGCAAACCGGCGTGGCCAATACTCTGCCAAACGATTGAGCAAGGTTTTGTCACGTCGCTCGGCTGCCTCGATAAAGTCGGTGATAGTCTGATCTGGCATTAAATCCAACGTCACCCTTTCGCCTGCACGCCAATAGCTGGAAATTTGCAAAATCGCAGGACCAGAGAGCCCTTTATGGGTCAACAACCCTGCTTCACGAAAAGCTGGGCCGTGTTCGGCTTGTGCCGACATCGACAGCGCAATCCCAGACAGCGGCGCAAATTGTTCACAATCTTCGCGATGCAATGTTAAAGGAACCAAGGCAGGCGCGAGTTCGGTCACCGCCAAGCCAAATTGTTCAGCCAGACGATAGCCGAATGGGCTGGCGCCAATTTGTGGGATAGACAAGCCCCCTGTGGCAATCACCAGTGACGCTGCTTGAAAGCGTCCTTGTGAGGTGTTGAGCTGAAACACATCGCTGCGGCTGACATCTTGGACCGACACACCCAGTTGCATCACCACCCCAGCGGCTTGGCAGCGTTGGTGCAGCATATCAATAATGTCTTGGCTACTGTGGTCACAAAATAACTGGCCAAGGGTTTTTTCATGCCACGGGATACGATGTTCTTTGAGATACGCTAAAAAATCCCATTGGCTAAACTGTGCCAATGCTGAGCGACAGAAGTGCGGATTGTCCGAAATAAAACGGTCGGGGTGAATGTCGAGGTTGGTAAAGTTGCAACGACCACCGCCCGAGATGCGGATTTTTTCTGCCAATTTTGTATTGTGGTCTAACAACAAGACACGCCGACCGCGTGCACCGGCGGTTGCTGCACAAATTAAACCGGCGGCACCGGCACCGATAATGATGACATCAAATACATTCATAAACTTTGCTTTCGTACTGCTAGGGGTTGTTTGGCATAGCGTGATGCTGTTGTTTGTGTTGGCTATTCTATGAGTCTTATTTCATTCGGATAAGGCACAACAAAATGCTGTGGTTTGAGCAAATTAGCATCACTGCATCTGATACAAGGCAAATGGGTCACAGAATTGTTATCAAGCTAGGTTAATATCGTGTCAGAATAAGCGCTGTGCAGAATCTGCACCTACATTTCAAGGAGAGACCGATGCTGTTTCAATCTAGCTTGCTTGGCCCTGTCGAAGTTGACGAAAACACTGTATTACACTTCCCTGCTGGTTTGCCAGGGTTAGAGGGCTGCACACGCTTTAAGCTGTTCCATGAAGAAAACGACAGCCCTCGTGTCTTCTGGATGCAGTCGCTGGATGATGCAGACATTCTGTTCAGCGTAGTGGATGCTCAAGAAGTGGCTGTTCGTTATGAAATTGAACTGACCCCTGCCGAAATTGACGCTCTGCAGCTCAAAGCCGCTGACGATGCAGCGGTGTTGGTGATTGTTTACAAAGATGGTCAAGAACAAACCGACCCAATGGGCAAGTTGCGTGCAAACTTACGCAGCCCATTGGTGATTAACTTGGAAACTCGCATTGGTTTGCAAAAAGTAGGCTTGAACTGCGACATCGTGTTCCGCAGCTAATCCTCTGCTTTGCGATACCAAAAACGCTCTGCCAGTCAGCAGAGCGTTTTTTTGTTAAGGGGCTTGAATGGCTTCCAATGCTTCGAAATAGCGTGGGAAGGTTTTTGCCACACAATCAGGGTCGCGAATAATGACCGAAGTGGCAAAGCTGACTAAGGACAGACACATGGCCATTCGATGGTCGTCATACGTATCAATTTCTGCATCTGGCAAGAAAACTTGCGGTGGCGTGATACGGATATAGTCTTCCCCTTCTTCTACTTGTGCGCCGACTTTGCGTAATTCTGCTGCCATCGCTGCAATGCGGTCGGTTTCCTTGACGCGCCAACTGGCAATATTGGTTAGGGTGGTGACGCCCTCGGCAAATAATGCACACGCAGCTAAGGTCATGGCCGCATCAGGAATATGATTGCAATCGAGGGTAATGGCTTTGACCTTGCCATCTGCGGGTGCTTCTGCCTCAATCCAATGGTCTCCCATGCGAATCACTGCACCCATCTCGGCCAACGCTTCAGCAAAACGCACATCCCCCTGAATCGAATGGGCCCCCACGCCTTGTACACGCACCGGCCCACCCCCTAATAACCCTGCGGCGAGGAAATAACTGGCTGAACTGGCATCGCCTTCAACATAAATTTCTGTTGGGCTGCGATAGGCTTGCGCCGGCACGGTAAAGGCTTGCCAGCCTTCACGGGCGACTTCGACCCCAAATTTCGACATCAAACGTAGGGTAATATCAATATACGGTTTAGAAATCAGCTCGCCGATCACTTCCACTCGGGTGGCTTGTTGGGCTAGGGGGAGTGCCATTAACAGTGCAGTCAAAAACTGACTCGAGACATCGCCACGTACTTTTACGACACCGCCGGCGGTGATGGTGGCCGGTTCAATCAACAGCGGAGGAAAACCGCTGTTGCCGAGGTATTCAATTTTTGCCCCCAAAGTGTGGAGGGCTTCAACCAAATCACCAATTGGCCTTTCGTGCATCCGTGGCACGCCAGACAGGTGATACTGTCCGCCCATCAACGCCAAGGCAGCGGTGAGTGGGCGAAAGGCGGTGCCGGCATTGCCTAAAAAAAGTTTGGCATCTTTGACCGGAAATGCTCCCCCTGCCCCTTTTACCCGATAATCTCCGGCAATCGGTTGTTCTTCGACTTCAACACCAAGCGCAGTGAGTGCATCAAGCATTCGCCGTGTGTCATCTGAATCGAGCAGACCATGAATCAGCGTTTCCCCTTCTGCCAACGCGGCCAATAAGAGGGTGCGGTTAGAAATACTTTTTGAGCCCGGTAAATCTAAAGCACCACGCGCCCGTGGCTGATGTTGCAGTTTTAGAGTGAGCATGGGAAATTTCGCGTCCAAAAATAAAAAGAATTAAGACGAGGCGAGGTGTCGACGCTCGTAAAAAGCTTGTGCCAGTGTGCCCGGGTCGGTGAATTCCAGCTCACCGCCGACCGGCATACCACGTGCAATACGCGAGACCGTTAAACCATGTCCTCGCAGCATTTCGCTGATGACATGAGCCGTGGCCTCTCCCTCGGCAGTGTAATTAGTCGCCAAAATGACTTCTTGAACCACACCATCTAAAGCGCGTTGTTGTAAGCGGTCGAGTTGAAGCTCTTGTGGGCCAATGCCATCTAATGGTGAAAGCCGTCCCATCAAGACAAAATAGAAGCCGTTGAAACAACGGCTTTCTTCTAGACGCAACAAATCAACCGGCATTTCCACGATACATAAACGCTGTGGGTCGCGGCTGCTATCCAGACAGATATCACACAACGGGCTTTCGCTAAAAGTATGGCAACGTTGGCAATGGCCCAAATGATCGAGCGCATGTTGTAACGCGTGTGCCAGTTGTGCCGCACCGCTGCGGTCGTGTTGCAGCAGGTGATAGGCCATGCGTAGTGCAGATTTTGGCCCCACCCCCGGTAACACCCGCAGCGCAGACACCAGCTGCGCCAAAGACATTGGCGTGTTCATTGGTTGGTCACTTGTGGATCATTAGAAAGGCATTTTGAAGCCGGGAGGCAGATTCAAACCCGCTGTAAAGCCTGCCATTCTCTCTTGCGACGTGGTCTCGGCACGACGATTGGCATCGTTGACTGCCGCTGCAATCAAGTCTTCTAACATCTCTTTATCATCCATCACAGCAGGGTCGATGGTCACGCGTCTGATGTCGTGGTTACACGCCATCACAATTTTGACCATGCCAGCCCCAGATTGACCTTCAACTTCGATTTTGGCCAATTCCTCTTGGGCTTTTTTCATGTTTTCCTGCATTTGCTGGGCCTGTTTCATCAGACCCGCGATGCCGCCTTTTAACATCAAACACTCCTTAATCAATCACAGAGAGGGCGCATTATGCTTGCGCCGGTGGTGGGGTGAGAACTCGAATTGAGTCTTCAATAATCACTGCATCCAAGGTGTTCACCAACTGTTGAACGACTTCGTCTTGGGCAAACTCCTGCCGTGCTTGTTCCAACTGTTCACGGCGTAGGCGTTCTTGTTGGCTGAAATGGGTTTCGCCTTCAATGGTGCCAAATTCAATGGCTAATCGTACGGGGTGACCCAGATAATCCTGCATGATTTGGGTCAATTTCTCTTGATACTGTTGTACTAAGCGACGTTGTCCCTCGGGAATCCGCAAGCGGAATACGTCGCCTTGATGCCCCAAATACTCAGCATGTTGCAACACCACTTGTCCGGCGCCAAGCTGTGGCCGAACCGCGTGCACTAATTGATACCAATCCCCTTGCCAGCTAGCAGCGGGGGGCGCAATGGTGTCTGTTGTCATCGCCACTTCTACCACGGGTGACGGTGAATCTTCCCAAGGAGGTGAAACAGGGGGCGGTGTTTGTTGCACGGGGGGCGCGATTGTTACCGCTGGTGCAATTGGTGTGGGCGGTGCCGCTGGTGTTGCGCGTGGTGTGGGTGGTGGCTCGTTTACCGTTGGCACCGACGCGGTAACGGCAGGGCTTCTGCCTTGTTTGTTATTACGGATTTTATCGAGCAGGGCACGGGCTGCCGCTGGGCCGGTGGCGCTCGTTGCGACAGGCGGCGACAGGGTTGATGTGGCAGTTGGTTTGCTGGCGCTTGTTGTAGCAGTGGGCGAATGTGGCGTGCTGGCAGCCTGCGTAAGATGGCGGGCGCGTTGGCTGGGATGAAACGCCAATAAGCGCAACAGGGTCATGGTAAAACCAGCATAATCGTCTGGTGCCAGCGGTAAGTCACGCCGACCTAACAACACGATTTGGTAATAGAGTTGCACATCTTCTGCTGGAATTAACTCGGCGAGGGCAAACAAACTGTCTCGTTCAGGCTCATCGTTGTCAATGGCCGTTGGGACGGTTTGTGCTAGGGCAATTTGTTGTAATACCACGGCCAGTTCACTCAGCGCAGTGTCTAAACTGCTGCCCTGTGCGGCCAGTTGTTCGGCTTCGGCCAACAGTGCACTGCCATCATCGGCGGCAAGGTGAGCGAGCAAGGCAAATAAATGTCGTCGATCCACCGCCCCCAACATCGCCCGCACACCTTGTTCCTCGACGGCACCCAAACCATACGCGATGGCTTGATCCAATAGCGACAGCGCATCACGCATCGAACCTGCGGCGGCTCGCGCTAACAGCACCAAAGCGGGTGTGTCATAGCTGACCCCTTCCACCTCCAACACATGGCTAAGGTGGCTGGCAATTTGTGGTGCAGTCATATTGCGTAAGGAAAACTGCAAACAGCGTGACAATACCGTCACCGGCACTTTTTGCGGGTCGGTGGTGGCAAGGATAAATTTCACATGCGCGGGAGGCTCTTCCAATGTTTTTAGCATGGCATTGAAAGCCGATTTCGACAGCATGTGAACTTCATCGATGATATACACCTTATAACGTCCGGCTGTGGGCGCATATTGGGCGTTTTCAATCACTTCACGGATGTTGTCGATGCCGGTATTACTGGCCGCATCAATTTCTAATAAATCAACGAAGCGGCCACTGTCGATTTGTACACACGCGCTGCATTCACCACAGGGTTCTGCACCGACACCCTGCTCACAATTCAGGCTTTTGGCCAAAATACGCGCAATGGTCGTTTTACCAACACCACGGGTGCCGGTTAACAGATAAGCATGATGTAGCCGTTGTTGATTTAAAGCATTGCCAAGGGCACGGACAACATGCTCTTGTCCGACTAAGTCAGCAAAACGTTTAGGGCGCCACTTACGGGCAAGGACTTGATAGCTCATAGGGGCCGATTCTAGCAGATTGCAGCAGACCCGTTATTGGCTTGCAGCCGCAGCTAAGGCAGCGAGGCGTTTATCATGGATTTCTTCTGCCAGTTGATGCACTGCCATCGCATAGAGTGTGCTCTTGTTATAACGGGTGATGGTGTAGAAGTTCTGTAAACCAATCCAGTATTCGGTGACCCCTGCGGCGGTTTCTAATGGGAATAACACCGCTTTAGCCCGATCATTGCCTTCCCCGCCGAGGGTTTTTAAACCACGCTGTTTGAGTTCTGCAATGCTGTAGTGCAAATTAAATTTATCTGCCACCAGACGCTCACGTTCTTTCACTTCTGAGGCATCTACCGGCAACACAACATCCGCGCCTTTTTGCCAACCATGTTTCTGCAAATAATTGGCAACCGAGGCGATAGCATCGGCTGGGCTGGCCCAGATATTACGGTGACCGTCTCCATCAAAATCCACTGCCCACTTGCGGAAGCTTGAAGGCATAAACTGTGGCATTCCCATTGCCCCTGCATAGGAGCCAACAAAGGACAGTGGGTCGGCGTTTTCTTCTAAGGTTAAATGAAAAAATTCGGCCAATTCACTGTTGAAATAGCTGGCGCGGCGTGGGTAATCAAAGGCCAAGGTGCTGAGGGCATCCACGACCCGAAAATTGCCACTCAAACGGCCATAACGGGTTTCGACGCCTAAAATAGCGACAATAATCTCTGCCGGTACGCCATAGTGTTGTTCAACGGCTTGCAATGTTTTGGCGTGTTTTGCCCAAAACGCGACACCGCCATCAATCAAAGCAGTGTTGAGAAAATTTGGCCGAAATTGATACCACGGCCGAGACGTCGATGGCCGATCCATAATTTTCAAAATCGAGGGCTTGGTATTCACAGCGCGAAGGGTTGCTTCAATGACATCGCGGGGCACACCTCTTTCTCGGCTGGTTTGTTCCATAAAAGCCTGTACTTCTGGACGCATCAACAGCGCTTCATCTGCTTGGGCAGTGGCGGTGAACACAGAAAATAAGCAGGCGGAGAGAAATGCCAAGCGTTGCATGTCAAACCCTTAAATACAAAGAAAAAAAACATAGTACCTGCAAAGAACAGGAAGTGCTATGCACTTTCCCGCTAAAAGCCGCTGTGATTGGGATTTAGCGCAGAAAATCGTATGATGTTTTATTTTGTTGGAGAAAAAAATGAGTCTAGAAAGCGCCCGTGCCTATCTGAAAAATTGGCAGCGTGACCAAGATATTTTGGAATTTTCTGTGTCCAGTGCAACAGTTGAATTGGCTGCCAAGGCGTTAAACACAGATCCTGCACATATTGCGAAAACACTGTCGTTTATGGTCAACGGTAAACCCATTTTGGTCGTAGCCAGTGGCGATAAAAGAATCGATAACCGCAAATTTAAGCAAACTTTTGGCACTAAGCCGGTGATGTTAGCGCCAGAGCAGGTGGAAGCATTGATCGGACATCAAGTGGGTGGGGTGTGTCCGTTTGGTGTCAACGAGGGCGTAACCATCTATCTTGATGATTCGTTGCAAGACTATGAGTTTATTTACCCTGCTTGTGGTAGTGCCCAATCAGCGATTCAACTCACCCCAGATGAATTAGCCACAATTGTTCATGCGGCAAAATGGATCGACGTCTGTAAAGCTAAGTCTGAGGAACATCATGTTACCGCACAAGAAACTGCCAATCGGGATCCAAACCTTCGCTAAAATTCGCGAAGACAACCATTACTACATCGACAAAACCCCGATGGCTTACCAACTGGTGACACAGGGCAGCCATTACTTTTTATCCCGTCCACGTCGTTTCGGTAAAAGCTTGTTCCTTGATACCTTAGCTGAACTGTGGGCAGGCAATGAGGCGCTGTTTCAAGGGCTATGGATTCACGATAAATGGGATTGGTCGGTGTCCTATCCGGTGATTCGCATCAGCTTTGCCGAAGGTGTCATGCACTCGCCTAAAGCATTACAAGAACGAATTCAGC
>Ga0079301_1000272_pt1 | contig 24816 bp, 22 predicted proteins | sample Wag4_2014_7_11_3_FD_74797 | JGI IMG/M metagenome (GOLD analysis project Ga0079301, IMG submission 74797) | Fresh water mixed with fracking chemicals microbial communities from Ohio, USA - Utica-2 Time Series FC 2014_7_11 | ecosystem: Engineered > Industrial production > Chemical products > Input... | reverse complement strand
TTCTGGAACTGAGGGATACCACGCATCATATGTTGATGTTGTTACTCCTTATATAAACATTAATGAGCATTTGCAAGACTTAAACTTTGGCTCAGATCCTAGCGATCCAAATTATAAAAGCTATCAAGAGATTCAGTCTGCAGAAAGATATGCTAGAAAAATTATAGAAGGATATACAGGACAAGAGTTTTATTTATATCAAGACGTAGAAGTAGTATATGGATCAGACTCAGACGTATTAGTATTGCCATATAAAATAAACAAAATCAACAAGATTTACTCTAACGATATTCTTTTAATTGATAACCAATCTGTTCCTGCTGTAAACAATTGGATTTTTAATCCTATTATTTCGGAAACTGGTTTTGGAGTTAGAATTAATAAAACTAATTCGATAGACAATGCAGTTTATACCGCTAACGGATTTGTACCGCCAAGCATTAACGACAGCGATGGGTCTTTGTTTGGAAAAAATATTAGATATACAATCCATGGAGAGTTTGGCTGGGACAGGGTTCCAGTAGAAGTTAGTCAGGCTTGTATTGAATTAATGAAAGACTACTTCTCTAAAGATTCTGTTTGGAGAAACAAATACGCAAAAAATGTTCAAGCATTCGATTGGAAATTTGAATATAGCTCTAGCGCATATGCTGGAACTGGAAATGCCTACGCAGATCAGTTACTAAGCTCATATGTTCTAAGTAACATGGTGGTAATTTAATGATAGACCTAATCCAGTCCATGTTGCCCATGAACTTGGATTTATATATACAAACAGATATTCAAGATCAAAATACTGGGGCTATAAAAAAAGAATGGTCATATTACTCAACAATGCCATGCTATGCAAAAAGCATTATAAGTAATTCCTCAACTGCACGATCTGGAGATAGCCAGTCTTTTTCTAATAAATACAAAAATGAACAAACAATTCAAGTTAGAACTGAAAACAAAATATCTTTAAGGCATAAGATTTCAAACATTAAAGATAGCAATGGAAAGCCAATTTGGACAGAGCAAGACTACCCTTCAGAAACCCCTACAGTGTTTGAAGTAATTGGAAGCAGTCCAATAACAGATCCACTTGGTAGAGTAATTGGATACAACTCTTCTTTAAAGAGATCGGAGAATCAGCAAATTGGAATCTAATGTAATGTTGCTCCAAGCCGCTTCAGGTCTTGAAAGATTAATGTATAACAAAAGTCCAAAAGGAATTATTCAGGACAGCAATATCGCACAGATTTCTGCTGCCATATACTATCAAGCTAATGTAGTTGCTAAATTAAGCAATAGCAAGAAATTTAAAAGTACTTTTAAAAAAGTAGTATTTAATCAAATAAAAAAAGATTTTGGACAATACATAGATTCACAAGCACGATCAAAGCCAAAGTCATTTCACCACGTATATGAGTGGGGTAAAACAGGAAGCGCAAATGATAGATTGTTTAGCTTAACATCTTTAGACTCTGAAGGAATTTCTTTTAAAGTTAATTTTAAATTTGAGCCATCAAAAACATTTGTTCCTGGACCAGAAAAACAAAGAAAGCACGTATTTCAAAATAAAGCGTCTATGATGGAGTCAGGAATGGCTCTTAAAATTGCTCCACGCCATTCTAAGAGGCTAGTATTTGAATACAATGGTGAGACAGTCTTCATGCCTATCGGAGCTTCAGTGACCGTTAAAAGGCCAGGAGGACCTAGTGTTAAAAATCAATTTACTTTACAATATTCAAGATTTTTTAGTGGTAACCTCGTAAGCTCTTCTATTAAAAAATCTGGATTTAAAGATATATTTAATTCAGCCTCAATGAAAGCATTAAAAATACCAGCAACAATTAAAACAGTTCAATATTCATTTTCTCCAAATTCAATTAGAAGCATGGCGGACTCAGCAGTAGAGATGTCATTTGGAGGGTCGTTAATATGACACCAGATTATAAATTAGATGCAATTCTAGAAATAAGAAAATTTCTATGGTCTAAGTTGGTAGCAGCGGAAATATTTGATGAGAATGATTATTTTAGTGATAGCATAAATAATAATATAGTACCTATTGTGCCAGTCCAGCAGGTATCTGAAATGGATCAATTTTTGAGTGGAAAAAAACATATAGTTTATGACAAAATTGGAACCTCGTATGAGGAAAATTGGATGGTCTGCTGTGAGCAGATACTCTTTACTATATACTCCCCAGATGTTTCAGAAATCAATGAGATTAGGAATTTTATGATTGATGAATTTAGAAGGGTAGACGAGTCTGCAAGAGACGTAAATAGGTTTGCAAGCCTATCTAATAAATTCAAATTTTTTAGCATTTTTGTAGCCGATATATCCCCAACAGAGCCGTCAGAAGAAATGCAGGGACTTATGTCCTCAGATGTCATTCTAGAGGTAAAGTATGCCAGAATGGTAGACGGAGTAGGTAGATTTTTATAAGTTGCTTTTGGTTGACTTGTTCCGTATAATTGCCTTAGAGGAAAGAAGCCTAGCCAGCTTGATTAAAAGATTTTAATATGTATACATATATAAATATAGGAGGAATAAATTAATGGCACAAAATACAGGTAATGCTAGAAATATTCTTGTTGGTGCATCTCCACTGTTTTTATCAGTAGAAGATTCAACAACATCAGGATACGTAGAAAACATGGTTCCAGGTACCGCTATAACAGGCGCAACTGGACGAAACAAGACAGTTCCAGCATTTAAGAATGGCACAGCAGCAACACCAGGACCATACGTTGCAGGTGAGTCATACACAACAACTCTTAACGGAGTAGATACAGCATCAGGTTCAACAGCAACAACAGGTGCTGCATACCGTAACGTAGGATATACAAACAATGGTTTGCAAATTACCTACAACCCAACATACGACTCAGTGACTGTAGATCAGTTACTTGACACAGCTAAGCTGTTTAAGTCTGCTATGGAGGTTATGATTGCAACAGAAATGGCCGAAGGAACACTAGAAAACGTTCTAGTGGTTTTCGGACAAGGACAATCAACTCTTACAGAGTCAGGTAAGAAACTTGGACTTGAGGCAGGCGCACTTGGTGCAGCTCCAGTTGAGCGTCAATTAGTTGCAATTGGACAAGCTCCAACAACTGCAGAATCATCAAAAACTGAGCGTGTATATTATGCACGTCGTGTTCTTTCTGTACAACAGTCACAGTTCTCTTTGGCTCGTAACGCAGCATCAACATTCCCAGTAACATTCCGTTTGCTACCATCAGGTGCAGCGGGAGATGCAGGTTCAGAATACGGTACAATCGTAGACCGCACCTGGCTATAATTAATATTAATTAATTAATAAAGGCCCCCCATTTTTTGGGGGGTTTTTTATTGCCCTTATGTTTGCTATATGTTATAATAATTTTAACTATCCAAGGAGGATAAATTGGCAACAACAGTATATGATGTAGAAGAAATTGAACTTCAAAATGGAGCAAAGGTCAAGCTAAAACCATTGACAATTAAAGCATTGCGAAAATTCATGGCAGAAATTAAGAAGACAGAAACTGCAGCAAATGAAGATGAAACACTTTCAATTTTAATTGCAGCAAGCGGAATTGCAATTGAGTCACAAGTACCAGAATTAGTAGCAGACAGAGATAAATTAGAAGACGCATTAGACATGCCGACAATTAATCGAATTCTTGAAGTTTGCGGAGGAATTAAACTTGACGACCCAAACCTGGAAGCGGCACGAGCTCTAGTTGGTCAGAACTCGATTTAGCCGCTCTCTTAGGGGAAGTTTTTCTTTTAGGTAATTGGAAAAATTACGAAGAACTAGAAGAAAATCTTTCAATGCCAGAAATAATTCAAACCTTTAAATCTATGCACAAAACGGAAGATGAAAAAAGAAAGTTTTTAGCATCTTTGCAAGGAGTTAACTTAAACGAAAGCTCCGCAGAAGAAGGCAATAGTTTTGAGGATATAAAAAGAAAGGCTCTGGGTATAGAGGCAAGTGCAGACGATGTAGTCTCACTGCAAGGAAGTTATGCTGCTGAAGCAGGCTTTGGAATCGGCGCAGGCTTAGGATACTCAAGGGTGTAAAATAATATAGATGGCTGAAGATCAGATAGTAACCAGAATAGTCGCTACGGCAGACTTTTCAAACCTTATCGTAGACTTGAACAAGGTTTCTTCAGCCTTAACTAATTTACAGACCAAGCTAAACGCAACAAACAAAAATCTCTCAGCACAAGCAGCGGTAATGAACCGTTCTTTTGCAGAAACAATGAGAAGTACTGGGCAATTCTCTACACACTTTGTAAACCTTCAATCTGACGTAGAAAAATTTGGGTCTCAGTTAGATAAAGGTCAAATAAAATTAAGACAATTTTTTCAAGTATATCAAGGCCACGTAAAAACAAATAGCGGAATTGTAAGACAATTAGCTGCTCAACAAGTACAATTACAAAATGCCATATTGCAACCATTAGGAAAAAACTCTGAAGGATTAATGCAATACAATGTTCATATTCCAACGGGATTAGACAAAGTAAAAAATAGAACAGCTCTAGCAAGACAAGAGTTGCAAATTATGAACAGAGTAATTCAAGAAGGAGCAAACTCTTTAATCAATTGGGGTAAGAATACTCAGTGGGCAGGACGTCAGTTAACAGTAGGATTAACCATACCACTTGCAGCATTTGGTAAAGCTTCAGCAGATGCATTTAGAACCGCAGATCAAGAATTAACTAGATTGACTAAGGTTTATGGAGGACTAACTGCTAAATCTTCTTTAGAGTTAGCAAAGATAAGAGCAGATGTTTCAGCAACAGCATCAGAGTTAGCAAAAGGATATGGAGCATCATTTAAAGAAACTCTAGGTCTTGCAGCGGACATTGCTGCAACTGGAAAAGAGGGAGACGATCTTTTAGGATCTATTAAAGAAACAACTCGTCTTGCAGTCCTTGGTGAAGTTGATAGACAAGATGCAATGAAAGCTACTCTTGCAATTCAGTCAGCTTTTAAACAAAACACAGATGAATTAGCAGAATCAATTAACTTTTTAAACGCAGTTGAAAACCAGACATCAACAACTCTAGCAGATTTAGTAGAAGCAATTCCTAAAGCAGGACCAGTAATAAAAGGTTTGGGAGGAAGTGTTCAAGATCTTGCTTTGTACCTAACAGCAATGAGAGAGGGCGGAATTAATGCAACTGAAGGAGCAAATGCTCTTAAGTCTGCACTAGCTTCTTTAATTAACCCAACAGATGTAGCTATTGCTAAATTTGCCGATTTTGGAATTAACTTAAAAGCAATTGTAAATGATAATGCTGGAAACGTTACCGATACTTTGATAGCCTTACAGGAAGGATTAGATAATTTAAACCCTTTGCAAAAATCTCAAGCAATTGAGCAATTGTTTGGGAAATTCCAGTTTTCAAGAATTAGTGCGTTATTTGAAAATTTAGGAAAACAAGGAAGCCAAACTCTAGAAGTAATGGACTTAATGAAAGCAAGCTCTCAAGATTTAGCTAACATTGCTGGACGAGAATTATCAATGGTTACAGAGTCTGCTTCTGGAAAATATAAAAGAGCTTTAGAGTCACTTAAAGCAGAACTTGCTGGTGTCGGAGAACAATTTTTAACAATCAATACTCATTTAATAAATATTGTTAGTGGAATTTTAAAATTTATAGATAAGCTGCCTGCCCCATTAAAATCATTGCTGGCTTTCTTTGGAGGACTAACAGCAGTTGCTGGACCTTTAATTATGTTAACTGGTGTTCTTGCAAACTTCTTTGGGTACATAATAAAAGGAGCTTCTCAATTTAGAGCATTATTTAAAGGTGGTGCAGGATGGAAACTTCTTACACCAGATATACTTGCTGCAAATAAAGCGGGAGCTTTAGTAGAAGCCACTTTCTACAGCGATGCAAAAGCAGCGGATATTCTTCAACAATCAATATCTAGACTTTCTGCTTCTTATAATAAACTTGCAACAGATGCAAACAGTGCAATTATAGCAACAAACCCAGGTGTATCAACAATGGCAGGAAATTCTGTTATTGCCGCAGGAGGAAGATCAGTAAATCCTAATAGCCCTTATATAGGAGCAATTGGAACAAGAGCTGCAGCCCACCATAACCCAGTTTCTGCAATGAACAAAGATCAAAAAAATAGTCAAACAATTCACTCATTTACGCCACAACCAATTCCTGTAAATCAAAAAATAGGAGCTGTTCCTCAAATATTTTCAACAGGAAATTTGCCAGAAGTCGAAGGATTGACTACATCAAGAGGGGTATCAACTGGAATAGTTGCTGGAGAGGCAGCTAAGTGGCACGCATTAATGGGAACTTTATCGATGATGTCAAAAAGAGAAGTTGCTGATTTAAAGAAAGAAATTGCTAGAACTGGTACATTTAGTGCAGACATAAATAAAACATTTGGTCAGCTGCTTCCAGCAATGACTCAGTTAACAACAAATGCTGCAAGCCAATCAGCAGCAGTAGTAGCTCAATTAAAAGCAGGAAAAATTAATCTTGACGCTGCTCGTGCAAAAATAATTGCTATTAATGCTGAGCTTGAAATGTTGATGTCTCAAACAACTTCCCAAATGGCTACTAGTATGGGAAAGACTGCAAACTTAACACAAGTTCCATTAATAAATCAGCCAGTTGTAAGTCCTAAAGGAAAAGCTAACATAAAAGAAATTTTTAGAGCAAAAAGACCATCTGCTCAAATAATTGATAAAATTGCTAGAGCGCTTGGAGTTAGAACTTACGGAGCAGGATATTCTAACGAAACAACTATTCCAAAAATGAATGCTGGCGGAATTGTTCCTGGAACTGGTAACACAGATACTTATCACACAATTCTTCCAGAAGGATCATTTGTTGTAAACAAGCAGGCCACATCAGAAAACATGGATATTCTTGGTCCAATGATGGGAATGAATAAGGGTGGAGAAACAACTGGAGTTCCAGTAGTTCTTACTCCTGGAGAAGCAGTAATTGATCCGTACACAGCACAAAATAATATAAAAACTCTATATGCCATAAATGGTCCAGGAGCACAAGGTCCTGGTTACATCAAAGGCGGAAAAATAGCATTACAAAGAACTCACATAACAGATGATTTGAGCGGGTTGGCTTTGCTTCTTCCAAAATGGGTAAACATGGGAGTTAATGCAAATGGACAAGGACTTACTGGAAGTCAAATTGCTTCTGGAATTAGGGAAGCCTTAAATTCTGGATATGATCCAAACGGTTTAATGAATGAAGCTACTGTAACTTTAGGCGGAGATAAATCACAAGCATCTAAAACAAATAAAGTTGCATTGAATAAATTATTAAAAGTTTTAGAAGAAGAAAAAAATTCTAATAGATTAATTGGCGGAAAGAATGACCCATTCGGATTTGAAAAATTAGCAAAAGGAGTATACAAACCAGCACTGCGTGGAATTAAAATTGATCCATCAAAAGCTGGGGGAGCAACTGATCTTTATTCTGCAATATCTCAAATATTTACCAGAAGGTCTAAAAAAGTATTAACAAGAGATGAAGCAATTGCTCGTGGAATACTAAGCGGTAAAAAAACTGGATCTAAAGAAATGGGCGAGGTAATTGAAAGAAAAGATGGCCGTAAAACTTGGGTAGGCCAGAATAGAACGATTGGCTCAGACGTTCCTTCTTGGGCAAGAGGAACAAATTTACCAACACTATTAACAACAGCAAGCGGTGTAAGTCATGCTCTTAAGATAATAGACAAAGATAAACCAAAGGCTTTACAAACTAGAAAACCACTACCACCAGTACCTGGAAAATTTAATCCTTATGCTCGTGGCATTCATCCAAATAATTATTCAATTCCATCACACGGAAGAACAGCATTTTTAGGAATGCCATTAAAAAAATTAGCACAAGGATGGGCTAATCCAAGATATATAGGACCTGATCCACACTCAGAAGCATTGACCAGAAAATGGAAAATGGGATACAACAGAGGTGGAATGGTTGGTGGCTTACAGACTTCTCCTAGAGGTTACAATGCTGGCGGAATGATTGCACAGATGTTGCTACCAATGCTTGGATACATGGGCGGACAATCAATAGGAACTCAAATTGGTGGTACAGGCGGAGGCTATGCTGGTGGAATAATTGGATCAATGATTCCTTCAATGTTTATGGGAAGCATGGGGGCAAATAGAACTAAAACAGCTCCAGGATCCGACGAGGCTTATGAGAAATACGGAAATCGTGTAGGAAAATCAGCTTTAGCAAATAATAAATTTTCATTATCTTTAGCAAATTCAGCAGCACAAGGATCTAAAGTATCTAGAGTTTTAACTACTCTTATAGGAGGGTTAACAAAAACAAATCTTGTAGTAGGCGGAGTAACACTGGCCCTAGGAGTTGGATATAAAGCATTTAGGGATTATCAAGAAGGAGTTAGACTAAACGTATCTACTTTTGGTCTAACCGAAGAAGCTGCAGAAAAAGCTGGACTAAAAGTAACAAGCTATAATTCAGCCATTAAAGATTCTATTGGAACAATAAACGCAACTATTGAAAGAAATAAAATGCTTTATGAAAGCATGAACTCTGCTGGAATTCCAATTAAGATGACTATTGCAGAATATAAAAAATTAAAAGAAGAAGTTAAAATAAGCATGAGTGATTCTATTGAGGCAATTAATAGAATGAAAGAAACAGACCTAAAAGATTATGCAGAAAGACTAAAAGCTCAAATGATTTCAGCTGGATCTTCTGCAGATGAAGCTTCTAAAAAAATATATGCAGCATTTGCTTTGTCTGAAAAGTTTGCGCTAGCAGGATCTTCAACGTTAGGAAATATGGGATTTAATAACATCAAGGACGGAATAACTGCAGCAATAGAAGCTTATAAGGTATTTAACGACACAGTTAAAAACGAAAGTCCAGATGCTCAAGGAATGGCATTAACAACATCTTTGGATGCAGTAAATAAGGCTATAGAAGAATCAATTGCTCTTAGCGAAAAGAAAGCTAAGGCAGACAAATCTGGAAAGACTGTAGTAATATCTAGATCTCAAGCAGAAATTGAAGTTATTAATAAAATAAAGTCTAAGGTTTCTGAACAAACAAATGTTTCTCAAGGACTACTAAATAGTATTTTTGATCAAAACAAAGAAGCAAAGAAATTCCTTTCTTTGCAAGATACAGCCTTAAGTGTTATGCAAAAATTAAGACTTCAAGCTCAAGGATATACTGGAGACTTGTCAATGGGTGCACTTGCAGCAGATCGACTGTTTTCAATGAGAGCTGCAATTGAATCTAATGTTACTGCATTTTCTACTTCTCAAAGTGGTCCGTTATTTGGAATATCTCAAAAATTAAAAACTGCTCAAGAGCAGTATAAAAAATTAGGATTAGCATCTCAAGGTGCTAGCGCTAAGCAGCAAATTGACGCAAGAAAAGCTGGCGAAGCAATTGACGCAAGAATTAAAAAGATTCAAGAAGAGGCTGATGCAAGGCGTAAAGCATTAACTCAAACTCTAAAGGATGAAGATTTCTTAACTCAAGTTAAGAAAAAGCAACTAGAATATCAAGATGCCTTAGCCGCTGGAGATATGTCAAGGGCAGCTCAGGCGCAGCTAGATATTAAGTCAATGAACAAGCAACAGCAAACCGATAAAGCAATACAATCAATTGATGACAAAGAAAAATCTGACATTGGTAAATTAGAAGCTCAAAGAAAAGCACTTTCAGACTCTAATCAGAAACTTGCAGACAGCGCTTCACTAGCTGGAAATGGGTTGCAAAAGTTTGCAAAAGAAATAGAAGGTTACCAAACAACAATTTCTAGATACAATAATGCTTTGACAAACTACCTTACACTTTTAAAAAATAATGATGGAAAGACAAGTATGGAAGGGCCTGCAGCAGACTTTCTTAATGAAATTAAAAATATTCCTGGCGTAACTCTGCCAAATAAATTTGCTGGCCCAAGGCCAAAATCAAGTACTGAAATTGCATATGAAGTTGTTTCAGGTTACTCAGAATTATTAAAAACCATAAATACAGACACAGCTGTTATTAATGTTAAATCAGCAGAAATTGATGATAAATCAAAAATACCAGAAAATAGAAATTATGCACGTGGACCTGTAGGCACTACTGGAAGAGGAGCTTCTGGATACATACCTCAAATTCCAAAAACTACTACCTACACAGAAAAGCCATCGTATGCCCCAGGAAGTTATTTTAGTTACACACCAGGATCTCCTATTAAAAAATCAATGGGTGGATTAATTAAGATGTCTACAGTTCCCAGAATGTCTGCAGGCGGTCCAGTAATAAATACAGTTCCTAGATACAATAAGGGAGGAATTGTTAATAGTTCAAATAGCTCATCTTCTTCTTCGATAAAAATTGAAACCATATCAATAAACTACCCAGCAGCACCAACCAATGCAAAAGAGTTCTTTGCTCAAGTTGAAGAGATAGCAAGACAAAAAGGAATTAAAGTACTAGCAGGAGGGAGGTCAGTATAATGACAGCAATGGTATTGCCAGTTGGCTCTTTATTAAAACTTAACTCAACAATAAATTTATCTGAGCATAATAGACAACCTGTATATTTGAACAAAATAAGAATTGAAAAAACTCAAAGAATGGCAAATGGAACAATGCGTAAGTTCTTTGTTTCAGAAAAAGAAAGTATAAATGTTTCATGGTCTATGCTTCCTTCTAGTTCAACAATGACCGTAGATGGTGGGTATGGAGCAGTAGACATAAAATCTTTTTATGACGGAACTGCCGCAAAAGCTTCTGGGGCTCTGTCTGGAAGATCTACTTTTGATTTATCTATAGTCTATGGCGGAACTACAAAAACAATGGAAATGATATTTACTGCATGTTCTTTTGAAATAGTAAAAAGAAACGTAAAAGAAAATTCAGGAGATTCTCCTCAAGAATTTTGGAACGTATCGCTTACAATGGAACAGGTATAATGATAGATTCAAGTAAAACTAATTTGCTTAATTTATTTAAGCAACAAAAATCAGTAACTTCAGATGCTGGTTTAGTAATAGAGTACAACATGAATTCTATGATTGATGGTATAACGGTATCTTCAGCGACAGCAGATTCTTCATATACTTCTCAGATTTCTGATTGGCCTTCAGGAAAACCAAATCCTTATAAAAAATTGTTTCCCGTAGACTCTATCATAAAGCCATTTAGACCTTTAGAATCAGGAATTAAATATTATGTATTTTCTTCTCTTGACACGCCAGCGGGAAGTTTTTCAAAATACAGAACAGTGCAATACCCAAATACTCAGCCAAGAATATATATACCTGGAGAAAAAACTGAGTATAAATATTGGCTAGGAGCAAAAAATACTAATATTGATCTAACTGTAAAGTATAAGCAAGACACGGTTATTGAAGGAAACAAAAATGCTTTATCAAATAAAATTGTAATTAGATTTGAAAAAAATCATTTCCTCCCAACCAACTACTCTTTGTTAATTACTAAGTCTGACAATACAACTCAATCAGTTGGTCCATTTTCTACACCGACAGACGGAAATATCGTATTAAACTATAATGGAACTTCTTGGGTAAACACAGCTTTGGTAGAGCCAATAACTTACTCAACTCCAGTCTCAATTAAATCAATTAAACTTACTGCAACAAATTCAAATCTTGGAGGAATGATTGGTGTAATTGAATTGTCAGCAAGATGGGTAAAGGATATATCTTCAGATTTAGTAGACTTTGATATTAGCAAAGAATCTTCATCTTCTTCCACGGACATACTCCCAGTAGGATTTGTTACCGCAAACAGCATGTCAGCAAATATTGCTAAGTATAATCAGGTAACATCTCAGATAGTTTCTTATGTTAGAGATTCTGTTGAGTTTGATAGCTCATTGTTGTACCTAGTAAAAAATGCTGAGCTGCGCCCATTCTTTAATGTCTACCATAGCAACGCAACAACCGTTTCTGGTTCTTACGACAAAGTCTCCCAAGGATTTTATTACATTAATGATTTTAACATAGATGAGTATGGAAGCGCAGCAATATTTTCTTTAGATGGCTCTAAGTATTTAATGGAAACCGTATGCCCAGATATTGTGTGTGAATTCTATCCTGTAACTGCAATTATTAGAAGACTTCTAGACTCAATAGGTTTTGCTAGCTACAGATTTAATTTGAATGAAACAAATGAAAAATCAATTCCTCAAGTAAATTATTGGTGGACAGATGATTCCAAAACAGTTTGGGAAGCAATTCAAGAGCTATGCAGAGATATCCAAATGAATGCATTTTTTGATGAAAACAATATCCTGCAATTTTACAGCAGAGATTATATCTATGACACAGCAAGACCAATATCTTGGACATTTTACAACGAAACAGATGGAACTACTCTTCCAAACATTATTAAATTTAATAAAAAAGATATTGTTGGAGCAAACTACGTAAAAGTTTTATGGGAAACACAGATGACTTCAGATTATATAGGTACTTCTGGATCTCTTTGGAACGCTCCTACTACATTATTAAGTGCAGGAGGATTATCTCAAGATATTAGCGCTTTGGAAAATACCTACTTGACTATTGATTCTCAAACAACAGACGTATATGCAGAGCAACAATCTTTTTATAATTTTTCTGGGTATGTTCTTATAGATTCAGAAATTATTGAGTATGATGCAATGGAATATGATTGCGTATTTCTAGATGGAAGCACTGGAAAAGTAAACGTAGAGTCCGCAGCAGATATAAATAAATACAGATCTTTGTGTAAAGCTGGTTACTCAGATGTAAATAATCCTTCTTCTAGCGCATACTTTAAGCCAAGTGGAAGATACAGAATTAAAAAAAGAGGGGCCCTGGGAACCGTGGCAGCTAAACATGATGCCGCAAACAGTAATCTAGGAAATTGGGAATTAAGAAACGTTACATTTGATCCGTCCCAAAAGTCTACATCAACTGGAACTACTACAAACTGGGATCTATTTTATGATTTAAGGGTTACTCAACTTACATCTAGTAGTGTGTCTATTGATTTTGTAGTTCCCACAACAGTGCCAACTTCTTACGTTATAAAAGCTTTGAAATCAGACGGAGGAAGTGTCTTCAGCGAAATTTTTGAAGAGGTAGTCAATATGCCTGCAGCAACTGGCAATCCTCCATTTACAATATCTAACTTGAGTTTGGGAAGATACTTTTTTGAAGTAACCCCAAAGTCTGGATCTTCTTCAGGTAAAGTAATGAGAAGCGGAAAGTTCACGTTATCTAGCATTACGAATGCAGCAACCATTTCTTCAAATCCAGTTTCTGCAACAAAAATATATCCAAGCAAATCTTATTTTAAGATGTCCAATCCAAATACATCAAAAAATCAATACAACATTGCTTATAGAAATTTTGAAGGAATGTCTTTGTCTACATCAACAACAAATTCATCTCTTCCAACATACGGATTGCCCTCACCTCTATTGTCAGAAAAATATTATGCTTTTGGCACAAGTATATTTTTAGACACAGATATTAACACAAAAGGCGTTTCTGCAGGTTTAGGGTTTTTCGTAAACCACACAGGAAAAACTGGTTATTATGTTATTCTAGAAACTACAAAGTCTGCTGTTTCAAAAGAAACTAAATCAGTTAGAATCATAAAGGCAGACGGATCTTCAATAAAAACTTTAGCTGATTCGCAAAAAACATCTACTACAACCTTTGAAGGAGTATTTGGGGGAACTCAATACAATGTTGACGTTAGGGTAAAAGTTTCTGGTAACAAAGTTTACATTAATGCGTACATTAACGGATTCATTATTACGGCAGTAGACGTAAGCTCTTCTTCTGGAACCACGGTTAATTCAATCCTTCCAACAACTAAAACCGTAGCATTGGCATGCGGGTCTGGCGAGATAGCGGTAGACTACGTATACGGAACAGACATAGATGTTAGCCAGTACGAAACTTCTTACAACAATAGAAACTTATATGCTGGCCAATATTCAGATGATTTGCTTGATATGAGCTTTGGAGATTTAATTTATAATACTGGAAACTCCGACCCAGTTCTTAAAAACCAGACGGTAGATGATTTTGGAACAGTTGTGAGAGAGATCTATTATGTAAAGACTAAATTAAACTCTAGACCAGCATTCCCAATTAAATGGTCTACTGGTAGCAACCAAGCAGTTAGCCTGATTGGTAAAAAGATTTCTAATTTTGAAGCAGAAGCTTATGTGCTAAACAATACTTCCTCAACTGTGCCCTTAAGCGATGGTGCACTAGCCTCCTTATACGTAATAGGAAATGATTTATATCCTTCTGGAACTATGGAGTACTCTACAGATACCAGCAGTGAGTATGCAAACAAGGAGCCCGTAATATTTGAATCTAGGTGGCTTCAGTCAGAATATGATGTAAAAAATCTTGCTGAATTTATTAAAACAAAGGCAGTAAACAAAGGAAAGATTATAGAAATAGAGACCTTTGGAAACCCAATGCTTTCTGTGGGAGACATAGTTTCAGTTAAATATGCATATCAAAATCTTCAGGAAACTCAAAAAATGATTATTACTAACGTAAGCCAATCTTTTCTAGAAGGGATTTCTACCTCGATTACTTGCAGAACTCTGTAATTATCTAAATGGTATAATATTAAAATGACAATAGGATCACAAGATATAGTAAATAAAAAAACTATAAAAAGAATACCGTCTAAGAATATAGCCAAGACGTCAAAAGTTGTGCTTAAAACTACAGACCCAGACCTATTGTGGCTAAGACCAGATGAAGCCATTCTTAAAAATGATTCTGGATACATTTATTCTAAGCAAGTATCTCGTCCTTATCCTGGAGACGGATCTGGTGGGGACAATCCACCTGGAGATGATGAAGAAAAAGAAAATGACGCAGAGGTAGATACAGTAGATTTATCAGACATAGAGTCAATAACTTTTGAAGAGTATTATGATGCTGCAGCTAAGACTACTAAATATAATGCATTAATTAAAATTAAAAATACGAGTCAATATGCATCAACTACAGTTGGTGTTGACGCAAGAATCTACGACGCAGCAAGTTCATCTTATGTGGCAGCAGCAAATTCTTCAAACCCAAGTAATTTTATTACACCAACTCCATCTGTTCCGTCTGTAATATTTGATAGAACTGGTTCTACAGGATTATCTTGGGGATGGAATGATTCAAGTGGTCTTGGTTCATATGATTCAATATCTTATGAATGGATTATAACAACTTTAAAAAATGGCGGGACAACTGTAAGTTCAGGATCAAAAGCATACCCTTCCTCTTCATCTTACGGCATAGGAGATAGCGGAAAGAATAGACAATATAAAGTCAGCTCATCTGGAGGAGATACCCCAGCTTCTTCTTCAGCAAGATGGCTATCGGTAAGGGCTGTAGTAACTGGAACTAATAATAAAAAATATTATTCAAGTTATTCTACACCAATCTAAAGGAGAGTAATGATAAAAGGAACTTATGTATTTTATGAAAACAATAAAGAGATTGCAAGATCTTCTAATATAATTACCAAATTTGGAAAAAGGTATTTTTCTAAACTTATGGCTGGAAATGTGCCGTCTGCCACAAAGGACTTAGCGGTAGGAATTCATGATTCAAAAACAATATCAGGAATTGCTTCTACAGGATCTGTTGTCACCTTTACAACTACTTATGCACATGGACTTTTTGAAGGAAACAAAGTTAGCATATCTAATGTATTGCCAACAGAATATAACTTTTTAAATGCAACAATAAGCTCTGTTCCCTCAGAGACTACTTTTACAATTTTAAATTCAACAAATTCAGCCTATGTTTCTGGAGGTAATGTGTCTTCCGAGGTAGACACAAGATTGGGATTTGAGATATACAGAACGCCAGTAAACTTAGGCAGCACAGATATTCAAATGGAAAACGGATTGCCTGTATATAATATAGTTTACAAAGCAACACTTCCTCAAGATTTAGCTGGAGTAATTTCAGAAATAGGAATTTACCCATCAACAAGATCTTCTGCAAATAGTTTTGATAGCAAGTTTATTGCGGATTTTGACAACTACCTAGACTGGACAGACTCAGATGGTTACAACCCAGAAACATCAGAAACTGGTGCAAGAGTTGGAACTAATGTTTTGGTTATGACTTCCAACGGCACTAGCTCAAAAGAATACACAACAAACACTTCTTTTGATTTAGAGGGATATAGCAACAACGATTCTATTACTTGCGCTTACTATAAGGGAGATAATAACCTAAGTAAGATTACAGTTAAATTTTACACATCTACTGGCAATTATTATTTTGTTGATTTGCCGTCAATTTCTGGAACTGGAAAAAAGATATCACAAGAAGTTTTGCTTTCTAGCTTATTTGGTAACGTAGTGGGTTCTCCAAATAAATCAGAAATTACAAAAATCGGAATCGTAATCACCCCAGTTTCTGGACAATCAACTTTAGTGGGCCTAGATGCAGTTAGAATTAATGATGAAGATACATTTGATCCGATATATGGTTTGGTAAGTAGGTCCATATTAAACTCACCATATTTAACAAAAACAGCTGGAAGGCAGATTGACGTAGAGTATAGACTGGAAGTAACATTCTAAATGTCAGCCTATCAAGATTTATTAAAGGATAGCTCCAAGGTAGATCCTGGAGATAAGAATTACTTTATTGTAACAATTACTGACCTTGACGTAAACGATACATATCCTTTACAATTTAGATGGAAAAGAGAAGGCGGATCATTTTCCGCATGGTCTGCCACAAAAGCAATAACAACTCCAGGGGAGTCAGTTCCAGGAGAACCATCTCTTCCAGAAGGCAGTGTCACAGGAGAACCTGGATTAATTAGAGTAACATGGAGCGGAACAGATGCTGCTGGAAAAATTATATCCAATATAGATAGAGTAGATATTTATGTTGACGGCGGTACTTTTGATGGAACTAAACCAACCTCAAGTTTTAAATCAGCTGGAACACAAACAATTGCCGCAGCTTCGGGAGAATATTTTGTAACCCTTTATTCAGTTACATCTTACGGCAAGAAGTCTGCAGTAAGTAGCGCAAGACCAGTAGTTGTTCCAGGAATCGGAACAACAATTCTTCCTCCCCAAGACCCATCTACGCCAACAATAGAAGCAGGACTTGCATCAATTATTGTTTCTTGGAATGGAAAGAAATCAGACGGGACTAGTAATTTTCCTACAGGAACTTTTGCAAGCGCCAAAGTTTACATAGGAACATCAGCTGATTTTGTTCCAAGTGATAATAACTGGGTTCATTCATTAAACTTTGCAAACGGAACTAATCAGGTATCAATCGGAGTTGGAACTGTAATTGATAAAAATGCTCAAACAAAATTACAATATGGCGTTCCATATTATGTTAAAATTAAAACTGTAAATGCAGCAGTGCCACCAGTTGAGACAACAACGGCAGTAGTTTCTAGTCCAACAAATATCACAGTAGAAAAATTGCCAGCAAGTGAAATTAAAACAGGATTCTTAGAAGCAGATGCGTACATTAAAGCTGGCGCAAGCGGTGGAGCAAGAGTTGAAATAGGAGGATCCACTACACCATTAGTTATTTATGGAACAAACGGAACTACAAAACTTCTTGAGTTTATTGGAGGGTCTACTGGAACATTAGCAATTACTGGATCTGGAACATTTACTGGTAGCCTATCGATAGGATCAGGAAACACCGTATTTAAAGCAGACCCTGACAGCCTAACAACTCCTGGAATTTGGCTAGGACACGAAAATTATTTAAGTGCTCCATTCCGTGTTTCAAAAACTGGTTCATTAACAGCATCAGCTGGATACATTGGTGGATGGAAATTATTAGACAATTCATTGCAAAATGATGCAGGAACACTTAAAATAAATAGCGGCTTAGACCCAGCTATATTTTTAGGACCCGCTTCTGGTCAGCATATAAGACTAACTCCAGACTCAATAGCACATTATAATGGAAGTGGCACAACAGGAAAGTTTACGCTAACTGCTTCAAATGGAAATTTAACAATATCTGGAGATATGGTTTCTTCAAATATATATATAGACGGAGATAAAAATACAGCTACTCAGTTTATAAAAAATGATGGATCTTTTAATTTAGGTAAAGGTGTAATGATCTTTGGTGGAGGAGTGCCAACAAGACAAAATCCTTTACTTCTTAATACAGGGTACCTAAGATTTGATGTAGCCAGCTTAGCTGACTCTGTCATAGAATCGGATGATAACAATTATGGTGGAGATAACTATTTGGTATTAAATCAAAGCGGAGAATTAACAAGAGGAAGAGCTTTGCATTACGGGGGATCAACAGTTCCAACATCTTCAAATTTAGGAAGATATGTATATAATTCGTTAACTTTATCTACAGAGTATATAGATTTTGCACCAGGAGATTTATGGATGACGGTAGACTAAAATGGCATGGTACAGAAAAACTAAGCCAGAAACTTATTTAAATACCTCTGCAAGCAATTTTACAGATTCTTCAAAAAATTGGAGAAAGCATTCAAACATTTATAGAAAAACTAGTGGTGATGAAACTGCTTCACTAACCGCAGTACCAGGCAGGTATACGGATAGCACAAGAACCTGGAGAAGAATAAAAGCAATATATAAATTTTCTGGATCAAGTTGGCAAAAAGTTTTTTCAAAATTTTCAGGACAACCGTATACAACGAGAAATCCAGAAATAAGAGTTACTGGATACAACGGAGCACAAGTAGATTCATACGAAATGATGGGACCAGGATCAGATTCTATTGCTAGAGGATTAAGTGGAATTACGTACCTTTGGGGATGGGATGCAACTGAATATTGGGAAAATGTAAGCGAATCGACTGCCACTCAAAGATTTTTTTATAAAGCAGATGTCGATTCTTTGCAAGACGGAGTTGGAAACGCTACAGAAATTACAAACACCGAAAGCTCTGGAGATAAATTAAGAAATGCAAACGGATACATAGATTTACATGATGGTAAATTTATATTTTATAGAGTAAGAAAAGTAAATGGAAGTTCAATAGGACAAGCAAACTCAGATGGAGTTTATTTAGTAAAACAGCCTTGCTCAATTTTATCAATTGATTTTTATCAGAATAATTCTGTACAAGCAGAAATAGAAAAGTTAATTGATTTTTCAGTAAGCAACAATTGGTATGATAAACCAGATTACTCTAAATCATACGTAGCCATACATGAACTAGACTCTCAATTTCAATCACCTTCGTCATCTACTTTAAAGCAAAAAATATTTTTGCAAGATTCAAGTGGTTCTGGAGGAGATAGGCATGTTTCGTATACGCCAAATTTAAGCGCATTAAATAAATATTTATACGTTCAATTAGTTTTAAAAAATACGTATAACGATTCCGATAACGATAATGCTCCAGGATTTGATGTTGTTGACAATATTATTGCTCAAATAACTGGACCAGTACCAGTAATAATATCTGCACCAGTTGCTAGTTCACCATCATACAGAACACTTTCTGTAACAAATGGAGTCTGGGATTATACAGGCTCTCAGTATTCTCCAGTTTCGTATTCATATCAATGGCAATACAATGACCAGGGAAGTTTGTGGCTAAATATTAATCAAAGCGACGTAGCATCTGGAAGCGTTTTAAGTAATTCATTAGTTTTAAATACTGATTTTTATTCAGATTACAATATGCCAGTAAGGTGTGTTGTTACTGCAACAAACGTAAATGGAAGTAGCACCCCCTCAAATTCAAATTATGTTATCGTAACAGGAGGCACGGCCCCATCAGGAGGGTCAGCATCAATTAATGGCACAGGACAAATTGGCTCGGCATTGACTTTAACAAAAACAGATGCAACAGGAATACCATCTCCAACGGTATCGTGGAAATGGAGAATTAATGACGGAGGATTTAGTGGAGGAACGTTTGCTGGAGGAACAATAGTTCAAGATGGCGGATCGACTTATACTCCAACATATACAATTGATGGGTGGACAAATAAAGTAAGAGCAGAGGTAACCTGGACAAATGGCGTCTCTCCAGATCAAGTAATTATTACAAATGAAATAATTATATATCCAGTTTATACGGTGACATGGAACGTAAATGGTGGAGACACCACACATGCATCATCTACATTCACTTCTGGTGGAAGCGTTACTGCCCCGACACCAACAAGAAGCGGATATACTTTTCTGTATTGGAGAGACACACCATCACTTGATTATACTTACTCAGTAAATGCTGGAGGCACTTTTTACCCACCAAACCAAAATATTACAATGTATGCTAGATGGATACCACTACAATACACAGTAACTTATGATGCAAATGGTGGATCGGTTTCTCCATCTTCTGCAACAGTAAATCAAGGAAGCTCAGTTACTTTACCAACACCAACAAGAACTAATTACACATTTGATGGATGGTATACCGCAACAACAGGAGGATCTTCAATAGGAGCTGGCGGAGCGTCGTATACGCCAACAGCAAATATTACTATATATGCAAGATGGTCAGCCGCAACATATACAATCACATGGAATGCAAATGGTGGAACTGTTACTACAACAAGCTCTACTTTCACTTCAGGAAGTTGTGTTACAGCACCAACACCAACAAGAACTGGAGACTATTTAGTTGGGACTTGGACTGATACCCCAAGCGGAGATATCTTGTATTCAGTTGCACCAGGAGGAAATTTCTGTCCTCCAGATGGTAATCGAACAATGTATATGAGATGGATTACAGTAACCTATGGAGCGTGTGAAAACTACAACTATACAGTAAGCACCAGCACTTCATGCATTGGGTATACCTATAGAGTAACAACCACTTATACATTTTATAATAGGAAATTAATATATCACAATGGAGTAAGCACAGGAACCTACGCAAGTTGTCCAACTACATATTCATCATTCAATAACGACACAGCAAACTCTTCAAATTGCGGATACGTTCCGCCAAATCCATGTCCAGCTGTTTCTTCGGTAAGAAGATGTACAAGCACAGATCAAGCAGGAGGTTGCTGCATACCTGGATCATTGGCAGGTTGTGGTGGCAGTGGGGCAACAAGTTTTTCATGTTAAACCTATTGACTAAAATAAACAAAAATGATAATATTTTAATATGCTAAAAGATTCGGATATATATTTTTTTTGGAGTGAAAATCCAAATCCAATAAGAAATCATATGGCCCTAGGTTTTGGAATAAATGGAAAGCTAGTTGCAGATATGGTTGCCTATGTTGATTTCTACGAATTGCTAATTAATTCAGATAGCATTATGCCAGAAAATGAAGACTGTTCTATTGTTAATTTTATAAAAGATGGACATATTATAGAGACATTACAGACATCGTCATTTCTAGGTAGTCTTTTATGCAGTAGTCCAGATTTTTTACCAATTTATATATATCCAAATAATGATCAGTTACAAAAAAATCATAAAGTAGTTCCAGGCTGGCTGTATGATACAAATGGAGATTTTCGCACACCGTATGAAGGCTGGGACGATGAAGTAATTGATGGAATGTATAATGTAGATAGGGAATACAACTTATTAGAATTTTATACAGGAGAATAAATGAGTAAATTTACAGAGTGGGAATCTAGAAACAAAGAACAATTTGATGAACAAAAAAAGGTAGAGATTGAAAATTTAAAAAGAAAGCCAGCGGTCAGGCCATGGGATCTTTTAAATCCAAATGAGACAAGGGCAGCAGAAGATGTTGCCAATTTAAGATATAATATATGTAAAGAATGCCCAATGCTTATTCAGGTAACCAAGCAATGCAGAAAATGTGGGTGTTTTATGGCAGCAAAAACTAAGTTATTGCACGCTACATGCCCATTAAATAAATGGTAATATAGCCAAATAATATGGCAAATGCTATAATCTAACATGGAGGAAAACAATGACATATGAATTAACAAATGAAGAAAAAAGCAAGGTTGTAGAAACAAGGCTTAAGAGTCTTGAGTATTCTATATACAATGTAAATCTTTCTAAAAGAGAAGAGAACGCAAAATCAACTCCAGATCAAGGAGCTCTTGCGGACTACAACATTCAGCTAGCAGATTTTAATGCTCGAAAGAGTCTTCTTGAATCAGAACTAGCACTACTAGAAGAATAAGATAAAAAATGACAGATAAAGCAGAGTTAGTCGTTACAGCCCTGCAGCAACGCATAGGGGAAATTGTATCTAATTATGAAACTCAGATAGCAGTGTTGCGTGCAGAGATTACTTTAATTATAGATCAAAATCAAGAGCGTGAAAAGTCTATTAAAGAATACTCAGATAGCCTAGACAATATTGTGAAAGAAGGTTAATTGTGGCAACTTTAAAACAACCAATATTTAATGATGGAGAGCCTTTAGACGCTAGCAAATTAAACGATTTAAAAGATAGTTTAACAAAAACTTATCAAATTGCTCAAGGTCTACAAAATACTTTAGAAGACGGAACTACAACAATTCCAGTAATTTCTGGCGGTTCTATTACAATTCCAGCAGTAACTTCTGCTTCTGGAGGTCCGTCTGCAATAGTAGATTTGCCAGTAGATGCAAAGTTTAATGGAGAAACCCCTATTTATACAATTAGTATTGGTGGTGGCTCTATTAGTTCTGGAAGACAAATCACTCTCAGGATAATTAATGGCAAACAAGTTCAATACTTTTCTAACGGACCCGTTGGAGAACTAAAAATAAACTACATTGCTTTCAAAGAAAAGGCTAACTAAATATTGACAGGCTGTCATTATATGTTAAGATATACGTAGTACTCAAAGTCACAAAAGTGTGACTTTTTTAATTTAAGGATATTGAATGGCAAATGATTTAAAATGGATGCTGTCCTCGGATCAGCAATTTCCATATCAAGATGACAAGATGATTGAGCTTTGGTTTAAGGTTATGAAATGGTTTAAGCCAGATGTAGTAGATTATCTTGGAGATACAGATGATCAAGCTTGCTATAGTAGATTTACAGAAGGAAAACCAACAGAGTTTTTAAAGGCATACAAGAACGACGATGTAACAAATGATTTAGAGTTAATGTTAAAAGATATGAAATTTGAAGCAAGTGGTGCTCGTGAGTTTTATGAAAGAACAAGAAAGATGCTTCCAAACGCACAGCTATTCTCTGCGTTAGGAAACCACGATATTAGAATTTTTGATTATCTAGATAAGAAAATACCTGAGTATGCAAAGCATGTAACGCCAGAAGCTTTATGGAGTTTAGATTCATTGGGATACGATTATATTTATTATAACGAATTGCCAAAACGACGTTTTGGAGATATCCATGTTCATCATGGAATGTCAATTGCAGCAACTGGATCTGCTAGAAAAGATATGGAAGATATGCAGGTGTCTTTAATTAGAGGTCATTCCCATAGAATTGCTTCACACATGGTTACTTACGAGCTTAGAAATAAGGGCAAGGGAGAAACTTTGCGTGGGTATGAGATTGGTCACATGTGTGATGAAAAGGGTCCAGGAATGAAGTATACACAACATCACGACTGGCAAAAGGGATTTGCAATAGCGCATATTGAAAATGGAAAATATCCACACGTTAACATGATACACGTATCACCAGACTATACTTGTGTAGTAGACGGGAAATTGTTTACTTTATAATGAAATGTCAAAAGTGTAGAGGTAGAGTTTTTGTAGATAGAGTTTTTTCTCAAAAACTACATGTTGAATTGTTCTGCATGCAATGCGGAAAAAGGTGGATGATTAGTAAAGAAACGAGTGCGTTCGGAAAATGGCTAGAAAAAATGGATCAAAAACACGCAAAAAATTTCTCTATTTCTTCCTAAATAACAAATTACATAAAGTAATTAGATTATCTAGACCTAAAGATGAAATAGTTGCTTGGTGTTACGCTGAGAAAAAAAGAATGATGTATAGCTATTCTGAAGTTTTGAAAAAAATGGAAAACGCATATACAGTAAAAGATGTAGGATTAATTCTGGGCAGACATAAGGTTACAATTGAAGAGTATATCTTGCAAGGTAAAATAAAAAAACCTCAAAAGGTATATCCTATAAGTAATCCAGACAGCTTGTGGTATAAGTTTATGTTTAGTGAATCTGACATACTTGACTTGCATTCTTATATTTTGGAGGCTGGATACGTAAAAAACATACCTAGCAGGTCGGAACTAAGGGCACTTCTCAAAAACAACATTATATTGTATACTAAAACTGAATCTGGATTTGTTCCAGTGTGGAAGGCGGACTGATGGAAAAAAGCAGAGTTGTTACTTGCGATATTTGTAATAGAGACATAGAGGTTCGCTGGGGCATATTTGCTAATGACACTTTAAGTAGGCACAAGAAGGCGGAGCATAAATGACAACAGTAGTTAAGGTAGACCTATCCTTTACTAGAAATTTAGGAAATTTTGAAAGCATTAAAATTGGAATAGGCGTAGAAGACAATGTCCGTGATGGAGAAAATGTAGATACTGCTACTGAGCGTGTCTATAAATTTGTTGAGGAAAAGCTTATTGAAAAAACTCAAGAAATAGAGAAAGAATTAAAAAATGGAAAATGATTTAGCTATTTCTCAAGCTGAAAAAAATAAGCAGCCATACATAATGCTTTGGAAGTACGAAAAGCTTTATGAAGAGAAGTATGGAAAAAAGCCAGTGCTAAATAAATTTAGAGATAAAATGGCAATGAAAGATGTAATTGAAAGCGTGGGCTTTGATCGAGGAATGACCCTTTTAGAGTATTACTTTAAATTATCAAAGCACGGACACCCTTTAATATTTTTTTTATATAATTTTGATAAGATTGATAT